>Ga0307515_10002351_pt1 | contig 41291 bp, 41 predicted proteins | sample 17_EM_MG_FD_194513 | JGI IMG/M metagenome (GOLD analysis project Ga0307515, IMG submission 194513) | Populus trichocarpa ectomycorrhiza microbial communities from riparian zone in the Pacific Northwest, United States - 17_EM | ecosystem: Host-associated > Plants > Roots > Unclassified | place... | reverse complement strand
CGACCTCCGGGTCCGCGACCTGGGTGACACCGCCCGCCTGGAAGTGGACGCCTCGCTCGTCGACCGGATCTCCGCGCTCCCCGGGCTCGCCGGGGCGCTGGCGGACGCGGGCTTCGCCGAACTGCCCCACCGGGTGGAGCCCTTCCGATCGGGACGGCTCAACTCCGAGACCTCAGGCCTCGGCGCGGCGCCCCGCTCAGCAGCGGATCGGCCAGTCACGCGATGACGAACGCCATCCCTGGCGAGGCCCCTTTCCCCTGACTCGGCAATTCCTCTGCTGTACGTCACGGGCCCGCGACACCGGGAGGCGACAGCCTCAGTGAACAGCGCGATTCGAGAAACGGGGAACCTGCGGGCATGGACGACGCACCGCTGGGACGAACGCCCGAACCGCCGACCATTGCCGCACGCTTATAGCCGCGCACTAGGAGCCGTGTCACCTGAGCGTCTATAGAGGTGCTACAGAATGCAGCCGGTGACGCCCGCGAGCGACTGCTCGCCGCCGCCTTCGAGATCGCCACACGTGACGGTGTCGACGCGGTCTCCACGCGTGCGGTCTGCACCGCCGCAGGTGTGCAGGCTCCGTCGCCGTACCACCACTTCGGCGACCGGTCGGGACTGATTCGCGCGGTCGCCGACGCGGCGTTCGAGGAGTACTTCCACCGCAAGGACACCGCTACCCCGGTGGATGACACGGACCCGCGTGCCCGCGTCGTCGCAGGATGGGACGCGCACATCGCATTCGCGCTCGCCTACCCGGGTCTCTACCCTGCGAGGTACCCGACATCGGGCCCGCTGCCGAGCCAGGTCGAACGAAGCGGCGCGCTGCTGCGCGCCGGTTTCGATGAGCTGGAGCAGACAGGCGCCCTCCGGCCCGGGATCACCGCAGCACTGGCGACGAACGCGCTCCGCGCAGCCTTGCGCGGTGTCGCCCACGCCGCGAACCCCGACAACGGCGACAACGACGCGACGTCAGCCGTCGTCCGCGACGCACTCATCCACGCGCTCGTCGGGGACCGGGCACATAACCGACTCCTCGCCGATCCGGCCCCGGACCGAGCGAGAAACCGCACGATGAAGCAACACCCATGACCGATCTGCTCACAGGCAAGACCATCCTCATCACCGGCGCCTCAGCGAAATGCCACCGAGTCGCCACACACCGCCTCTCTCCTGGTCCGTCAAGCGGCTCAACCAGCAGAACGATCCCAGGCGGCCCGGCACGCCTATGCGCGTCCGAGCCCGTGACCTTCACTGCTGCAAGGTCGATACTTTCCACATGGGCACTCCGACCGCCCCTCGTCAGCGTCGGTACCGCCGGAGCCCGCTTCGGACCGCCGAGGACCGCCAAGATCGACAACCGACCAAACCCACTCTGACCAGCAAAGACATAGGCCAGAGGCCCATCTGCTCATATCGCCAGGAGGTACCGATGAAGATGCTGATCAACGTCGCGGAGACCGTGGTCACGGACGCGCTGCGGGGCATGGCGGCCGCCCATCCCGAGTTGACGGTGGACGTCGAGAACCGGGTGATCGTACGGCGGGACGCGCCCGTGGCCGGGCAGGTCGGGCTTGTTTCGGGTGGGGGGTCGGGGCACGAGCCGTTGCACGGGGGGTTCGTCGGGCCGGGGATGTTGTCGGCGGCCTGTCCCGGTGAGGTGTTCACGTCGCCGGTGCCGGATCAGATGGTGCGGGCCGCGGCCGCCGTGGACAGTGGGGCCGGGGTGCTCTTCATCGTGAAGAACTACACGGGGGACGTCCTCAACTTCGACATGGCGGCCGAGCTCGCCGAGGACGAGGGCATCCAGACCGCCAAGGTGCTGGTCAACGATGACGTGGCCGTCACCGACAGCCTCTACACCGCAGGGCGGCGCGGAACCGGCGCCACGCTGTTCGTGGAGAAGATCGCCGGTGCCGCCGCGGCCGAGGGGCAGCCGCTGGACCGGGTGGCGGCGATCGCCCGGCAGGTCAACGAGAACTCGCGCAGCTTCGGCGTCGCGCTCAGCGCCTGCACCACCCCGGCCAAGGGCAGCCCCACCTTCGATCTGCCGCCGGGCGAACTGGAGTTGGGCGTCGGGATCCACGGCGAGCCGGGCCGCGAGCGGCGGGCGATGATGACCTCCGGCGAGATCGCCGACTTCTCCGTCCACGCGATCCTCGAAGACATGACACCGCGCAACCCGGTCCTGGTCCTGGTCAACGGCATGGGCGCGACCCCGCTCCTGGAGCTCTACGGCTTCAACGCCGAGGTGCACCGGGTGCTCGCCGAGCGCGGGGTCGCCGTCGCCCGCACACTGGTCGGCAACTACGTCACGTCCCTCGACATGGCGGGTGCCTCGGTCACCCTGTGCCAGATCGACGAGGAACTGCTGCGGCTGTGGGACGCGCCGGTGAAGACGCCGGGACTGCGCTGGGGCATGTGACCCGGCGGCACACCCGGCCAACTCACCCACCACGCAAGGAGATTCCGTGCTCGACGCCGACTTCTTCCGCCGTTGGATGACGGCGACCGCCGCCTCCGTCGCCCGCGAGGCGGGACGGCTCACCGACCTCGACTCACCCATCGGCGACGCCGACCACGGCGCGAACCTGCAACGCGGGTTCACCGCCGTGACAGCCACCCTGGAGAAGGAGGCTCCGGACACCCCGGGCGCCGTCCTCGTGCTCGCCGGACGCACGCTGATCTCGACGGTCGGCGGCGCGTCGGGTCCGCTCTACGGCACGCTGCTGCGCCGCACCGGCAAGGCACTCGGGGACGCGGCCGAGGTGAGCGAGGAGGAGTTCGCCGTCGCGCTGCGCACCGGGGTCGACGCGGTCATGACCCTCGGCGGTGCCGCGCCCGGCGACAAGACCATGATCGACGCGCTCGTCCCGGCGGTCGACGCGCTCCCCGACGGCTTCGCCGCGGCGAGCGCCGCCGCCGAGGAGGGCGCCGTGGCCACCACACCCTTGCAGGCCCACAAGGGCCGGGCGAGCTACCTCGGCGAACGGAGCATCGGGCACCAGGACCCGGGCGCGACGTCTGCTTCGCTGCTGATCGCCGCACTCCAGGAAGCCGCGACCGCGGAGGCCACCGGTGAGTGACGAGAAGCTGGTGGGCATCGTGCTGGTCTCGCACAGTGCGGAAGTCGCCGCCTCCGTGGCCGAGTTGGCGCGGGGACTGTCCGGCTCGGGCACCTCGGTACCGCTCGCTGCGGCCGGCGGAACCGAGGGCGGCGGGCTCGGCACCAGTTCCGAACTCATCGCCGCGGCGGCCTCGTCCGTCGACCGCGGCGCCGGAGTCGCCGTCCTCACCGATCTCGGCAGCGCCGTACTCACCGTGAAGGCCCTCCTCGCCGAAGGCGACGAACTCCCGGCCGGCACCCGCCTGGTGGACGCCCCGTTCGTCGAGGGCGCGGTGGCCGCGGTCGTCACGGCGTCGACGGGAGCGGACCTGAACGCGGTGGAGGCGGCGGCTGCGGAGGCGTACACGTATCGCAAGGTGTGAGGCGGGACGTAGAGGAAGGTGTGGGGCAGGGGCATAGCGGGAGCCGGCGGGCGAACGGCTGGCGGCTGGCGGCTGGCGGCTGGCGGCTGGCGGCTGGCGGCTGGCGGCTGGCGGCTGGCGGCGAACGATGCGAGAGGGAGCCGGGCCGCAGGCCGCAGGAACCTTGGGCCGGTCGCCTCCGGCGAAACCCGCCGGACCGAGCCACCAGCCCCAGACCCAGACCCACCCACCGGACCGAGCCCCAGACCGAACCGCCCGCCCCTCCTTCACCCGGCGACACCGCCCGACCAAGCACACCAACGCCCCCGCCCAGGACGCACTCGCTCCAGCGCCCTGCCCAGCGCAGCGCAGCCAGGCCAGGCCAGGCCCAAGACGCACCCCCCTACGGCACCTAAGAAACCCCACCCGCCGCAACCACCAGCGCCGAGCGCAACGCCTCCGCCACTTCGGCCGCCGCCAACGCCGCCCCCGGCGCCACGTCCGTCACCGCCCCCGGCGCCTCATCCGTCACGCCCTCGCTCGCGTGCCGCCAGGCGAACCGTTCCACCGCCGCGCGCAGTGCCGCGTTGAGCATCGCCGCCTGGATCATGGGGCGTAGGTCGTCGGCCGGTAGGCCCGCGCGGTGGGCCAGGGCCTGGGCGAAGGCGGGTTCCGCCTCGTCGTAGGTCTGGAGCCAGATCGCGCGCAGGCCCGGTTCCGTGCGGGTGAGGCGTACCAGTGCGGTGCCGGTCGCGCCGTCGGGGCCGGTGGCGGCGAGGACGCCGGTCGCGAGGGCCGGGTCGAAGAGTTCCTCCAGGGCGTGGCCGGGCGGCCACTCCCGCAGCCGGGCGGCGATCACGTCGATACCGGCCGAGAAGAGCGGCCGTACGCAACTCTCCTTGCTCGGGAAGTAACGCCACACGGTGCGCGCGGAGACGCCGACCGCCTGGCCGATCTGTTCGCCGGTGGTCGCCGTGACGCCCTGGGCGACGAACAGCTCCACCGCGGCCCGGGCGATCTCCAGGCGGATCTCGGTCTTGCGTGCCTCGGTGAGAGGCGGTCGTCCCGTGCGTCCGCTGGGTGCGGTCATCGGTTCCCCTCCGGCTGCGGTCGTGACCTCCCGGAATTCTCCCTCATGACATGACTCCCATACGACTTCATGTCACTCGAAGACATTAAGTCGTATGGTGAGGGGAACGCACAACGGAACAGGAGCACCTCATGGCCAGTGGACTCGACGGACGCAGCGTCATCGTCACCGGAGCGGGTTCGGGCATCGGGCGGGCCGCCGCCCTGGCCTTCGCCGCGGAAGGCGCCAAGGTCGTGGTGGCCGATCTGAACGCCGACGGCGCCGAGGCGGTCGTCAAGGAGATCGAGCGGGCGGGCGGCACCGCCGTCGCGGTCACGGGCGACCTGAGCGAGCAGGCGGTCGTGGACGAGGTGGCCGCGACCGCCGTGGAGCGGTTCGGCGGGGTCGACGTGCTGGTGAACAACGCGGGGATCATGGACCGCATGTCGGCGGTGGCGGACGTGGCCGACGCCGAGTGGGACCGGGTCATCCGGGTCAATCTGACCGCGCCCTTCCTGCTCACCCGGGCCGTACTGCCGCACATGCTGACGGCGGGCCGGGGCGCGATCGTGAACACCGCTTCCGAGGCCGGCCTCCGGGGCAGCGCGGCCGGCGCCGCCTACACGGCCTCCAAGCACGGGGTCGTAGGCCTGACCCGGTCCCTCGCCGTCATGTATCGCAAGCAGGGCATCCGCGCGAACGCCATCGCCCCGGGCGCCACGGCGACCAACATCTCCATGGACGCCGACCGCACGGCCCACGGCCCGGCGACGCTCGGCCCGCACTTCGTCAACATCGGGAAGCTGGCCCAGCCCGAGGAGCAGGCCGCCGCAATCGTGTTCCTCGCCTCGGACGCGGCGAGCAACATCAACGGCGTGATCCTGCCCGTCGACGACGGCTGGTCGGCGGTCTGACGACTCCGCCCCGGAGTACTCGGCAGGCTGCGCCCTACGACCCTGGACGCTCGGCAGCGCCCTGCACGAAGAGCCGCGCCAGCCGCTGCCCCGTCTCCACGGCCGCGGCATGGTCCTCGATGGGCTTCACCCGCGAGTCCTTGAACACGATGTAGGTGACCCCGGCGCCCGTCCCGCCGCCGCGCGGGTCGGTGCGGATGCCCAGGCCCTTGGCCGTGGCGTACGACGCCTCGCCGATGATGTCGTGCGGACCGACGTCTCCTACGACGGCGTACTGCACCCGGTCCCGGTAGACGACGACGGCGACCGAGCCGCCACGGACGCCGTGGTCCCGGTGGTTCCAGAGGGCGCTCGCGGCGGGGACCACGATGTACGGGAGCTGTTCGGCGTTCAGATAGCGGCCGTCGGACTGCTGGAACGCGGTCATCGAGGAGAAGAGCGGGTCGGTGCGCGCGTTGCAGCGGGCGCCGGCCTGGCCGTCGCAGTCGATGTCCATGTCCGCCTTCCAGAAGACGGCCTCCTTGGTGCCGCAGACCGGGATCGTCGCGCGCTCCCCGTCGTCGCTGCGATACCGGCCGCGCGAGACGGGGGTGCAGTCACGCACCTTGGCCAGCAGATCGGCGGCGCGGACGTCCCCCTCGCGCAGCGCCGCCGGCCCCGCCTGAGGCCGGACGAAGGCGACGGGTGCGGCGGGCAGTGTGGTCGGGGCGAGCAGGGCGGCGCCGGCCGCGGCCAGCGTCAGCGACTGGACACGCACGATAGAGGACCCTCTCCTGGGGGATCTGACGGACACTCAGCCCACCCTGGTACCGGTCCGATCGAGCGGCCACCGGTAGGGGGCCGGACGGTGCACCCCCCGAATTCCTGACGCCGCCGGGAACCTGAGCCCGCGTCACTCCCGACGGGGACCGGGGACCCGAGCCCGTGTCGGCTCCGGCCACCCGGCCGCCCGCGCCGGCGCGGGATCAGCGACGACAGCGTTCCGCGCCACCGGCATGAACTGCCCACTCCCAGGGGCGAGTTCAGCCGTGAGTGCCTCAGCATACGTAACCCCCGTGACCGGTCGGCAACGGCGCCCCTCTTGATGCGGTCGCATCACCCGGGTCATATTGGTCCGGACCTTTTCGTCGTGTGGTGCCCGCGCAATGCCGGGAGGCAGAAACGTGCGACGCGTCCGTGCCACCCCCGCCCTCCTCCGTGCCGCCCTCGCTCTCCCCCGTACGGTCCTGGTGTGCGCCGCGCTCCTGCTGCTCGCCTCCTGCGCCACGAGTGTCGAGGAGGACGGCCACGCCCCCGGCGCCCCGGCCGGAGTCACGGCGGCGGCGGGGAGCGCGACCAGCGTGCACGTCATGTGGGACGCGGTGACCGCGAACCCGGGCGTCGGCACCTACGAGATATATCGGGGCACCACGAAAGTGAAGGAAGTACCGGGTTCCGAGCACATGGTGGATGTCACCAGGCTCACGCCCGCCACCGTGTACGCCTTCACCGTGCGGGCCCGGGACACCGACGGCCGCCTGGGTCCACGCAGCCGGGAGGTCCGGGCGCGGACACCGGTCGCCGTCGCGGCGGACCACTCGGCGCCCACCCGTCCGAGCGCACCGCAGGGCCGGGTCATCGGCAGCCGGGCGGTCCAGCTGTCCTGGGGCGGCTCCACGGACAACCGGGGTGTGGTGTCGTACGACATCTATCAGGGCGGGGCGAAGATCCACAGTGTGGGCGGAGCCCAGACCGCGACCGTGGTCACGGGGCTGCGGCCGAGCACGCGCTACTCCTTCACCGTGCGGGCGCGGGACGCCGCCGACAATCTCTCGCCCGCGAGCACGACCGTCCCGCTCACCACCGCGCCGGGCAGTGACGACGGGGAGGGCACCGCTCCCACGGAGTTCCGCGCGACCACGCACCGGGGCGACGACGGGGCGTACTACATCGACCTGTCCTGGGTGCCACCGCGCACGGACGGGGTGGTCACGGAGTACCAGATCCGCCTCGACGGACAGCCGGCCACCTCGCTGGTCTGGGGCGGGACCGCACCGCGCGATCGTGCGAAGTACAGCTTCTACACGGGCCGAGACGCCGGGGTCAGCCATCGGGTGCGGCTCAGGGCGCGGTTGCCGGACGGTACGTGGGGAGGGTTCTCGGCGGAACGGACGGTGACGACGGGCGGTACGGGTACGGGTACCGCCACGCCGTAGGGGATCCAGCGGCCCCGCCGACGAAAAGAGCGAAGAGCGTCACGAGACAGCCGGTGAGAACGGCCGCCCCGGCTGCGGTCAGGGACGGGTTCATCACGGTTTCCCCAAGAGTCGTTCAACGAATTTTCTCCCGCTTTAGCCTTGCAACTGGGGATCTGACGGGATGTTCGACCTGCACAGGGACGAACGCCGTTGAACGGGGGACTGCGGGTGCTCGACGACCAACGTCGGGATGCGCTGGGGGAGTTGACTCACCGCTTCAGAGCGGCGATGACGATCGATCAACTGGCCCCAGCGCTGAAGATGGATCCGTTGCCGCTGTTCCGGCTCCGCGAACAGGCACGGGATCGGGGGAAATGATGAGTGACTGGTACTGGCAACAGTCCGAAGAGGACAGAAGGACAGCCATCGCCGCGGCTGACCGGCTGGCCGACGGACTGAGTTCGGGCTGGCAGCCGCAGGAGATGCCGGCGCCGTTCCACCTGCGGCCGGGCGAGGGCTGCTTCAGCCAGGAGAACACCCAGGTTCTCCAGTATCTGGAGGGCGACGGGACGTACACGCACACGTCCGCCTCCGGATCGGGCGCCATCGGCGTCGCCCTGGTCGTGGGCAGCATGCTCGGCAATCACGCCCGTCGTCAGCGGGCGGCGGCGGAGGCCGCACCTCGCCTGCGTGTGGTCGACGCCGGCCGCATGTACCTCACGAACCGCCGGTTCTCGGTACAGGGGCAGCATCAGTGGATCGACCTGTGGTTCGAGGACATTCGGATGTCCAGCTGTGACGGGGCCTCGGTATTCCTGACCATGGGGAGCATTCCGGCGGTCGCGCTGCGCGTCTGGCCCGCTCCGTACCACTTCGCGCTCTTCCGCTGGCTGGCCCACGACGAGATCATCCGCTCGTCGGCGCCCACCCCACCGGCACAGCCCAGGCAGCCGCCCGCGATAGGCCCCGGCCACCCCGGCGGGCGACCCGACGGCCGGTGAGCGCGTCCCCGGACTTCGCACGGTGGGCAGCCCGCCACGGAATCCTGCGGTCCGTCGCCGCTGCCCACCCCTGACGGCGCCTCATCTCTGAGCCGGACGAAGGAATCCGTCACCTGCCCGGTCCCCGTCCGCATGCGGGACCGGCCGGGGACGCGTTGGCTTCCTTGGAGGCAGCACGGCCGTTTCCCGATCCCGGCGGCGCAAGGGATGTTCCGCCAACCGTGCCGCCGGAGGGCAGTCCCATGCGCACTTTTCAGCTACTACTACGCTCCGGCCTGACCGTGACAGCCGCCGCCGCTCTTCCCCTCGCCCTGACTGCCGGAACCGCCGGCGCGGCGTCGGGGATCTCCGTGAGCACGACCGGGACCACCGTCTCGGTCACGACCAGCGCGTGCTCCCAGAACCGCACCACCGGTGTCTGGGGCACCGGCTCGCTCCTGACCAGCAGCCAGGGGAGCTTCGCCGAGGGCCGGAAGGCGACCTTGGCGGGGACGACCGTCAGCCAGTCCACCGCCTGGACCAACGTCACCCCGGGCACCTACACGGTCATCGTCATGTGCCAGAACGTCAGCACGCCCGCGGGCACCCAGTCCGTGATCGTGTCCAGGACCACGACCCCCACGGCCACGGCCTCGCCCACCCGCGGCGTGATGGGCGGCCTCGGCGGGGCCACCAAGGACTACGGCCCGCTCACCCTGGCGACGGGCGGCGGCCTGGTCGCAGTCGGCGTCCTCGCGACAGCCTGGTTCCTGCGCAGACGCGCGAAGCCGTACCGTCTCTGACCGTGCCCGACCACGAGGGGCCGCCCGACGCCGGGCGGCCCCTCCCCCATGTCCTACGACGACTCGTCCCCACGCCCCCACACACACGCCCCCCACGCGCTACGACAGCTCGGCGAACTCCTCGATCGCGTGCGTCAGCCACTGCGTCCAGAAGGTCTCCAGGTCGATGCCCGCGCGCAGCACCAGGTGCTGGAGCCGGTCCTGGGGGCTGTCCCTGCCGGGTGGGAAGTCGCGCTTCTCGATCTCCTCGTACTCCGCCAACTGCCGCTGGTGCAGGGCGAGATGACGGCGCAGGTCGGTCTCGATGCCGTCCGTGCCGACCACCGCCGCCGCGCGCAACCGCAACAGCATCGTGTCGCGCAGCGGCTTGGGGTCCTGGGAGGACGCGGTCCAGCGGGCCAGCTCGGCGCGGCCCGCTGGCAGGACCTCGTACTGCTTCTTCTGGCCGCGGGCCGGCTGCTCGGACGCGAGCGCCCTGATCTGACCCTCGGCCTCCAGTTTTCCCAGCTCGCGATAGATCTGCTGGTGCGTCGCCGACCAGAAGTAACCGATCGACCGGTCGAAGCGCCGGGTCAGTTCGAGACCCGAGGACGGCTTCTCCAGAAGGGCGGTGAGGATCGCGTGCGGGAGTGACATGGAGGTCATCCTAGGGACGGGCCTCGGGCCTCAGAGGGCGGCCGCGACCTCGGTGCCCTGCTTGATGGCGCGCTTGGCGTCGAGTTCGGCGGCCACGTCGGCACCGCCGATGAGGTGCACGTTGCGGCCGGCGGCGGTCAACTCGTCGTAGAGGTCGCGGCGCGGGTCCTGCCCTGTGCACAGGACGACCGTGTCGACCTCCAGGACCGTGGAGCGGCCGTCGACGGTGACATGCAGTCCGGCGTCGTCGATCAGGTCGTACTGAACGCCCGGGACCATGGTGACGCCCCGGTGCTTGAGTTCGGTGCGGTGGATCCAGCCCGTGGTCTTGCCGAGGCCGGCGCCGACCTTGGTCGCTTTGCGCTGGAGGAGGTGGACGCTGCGGGGCGGGGCGGGGCGCTCGGGCGCGGTGAGGCCGCCGGGGGCCGCGTAGTCCATGTCGACGCCCCAGGCGCGGAAGTACGTCGCCGGGTCCTCGCTCGCCTTGTCGCCGCCGTCCGTGAGGAACTCGGCGACGTCGAAGCCGATGCCGCCCGCACCGAGGATCGCGACGCGGTCGCCGACGGGGACGCGGTCGCGCAGGACGTCGAGGTAGCCGACGACGCTGGGGTGGTCGACGCCCGGGATGTCGGGGGTGCGCGGGGTGACACCGGTGGCGACGACTACCTCGTCGTAGTCGCCCAAGTCCCCTGCCGTCACGGGCGTGTTGAGGCGTACGTCGACCTCGTGCTCGTCGAGCCGGGTGCGGAAGTAGCGCAGCGTCTCGTCGAACTCCTGCTTGCCCGGGACCTGTCGGGCGACGTTGAGCTGTCCGCCGATCTCGTTCGCGGCGTCGTACAACGTCACCTGGTGGCCGCACTCGGCGGCGGAGACCGCGCACGCGAGACCCGCCGGACCCGCACCCACCACCGCGACGCGTTTGCTCAACCGCGTTGGGGCGAGGACGAGTTCGGTCTCGTGGCAGGCGCGCGGGTTGACCAGGCAGGAGGTGATCTTGCCGCTGAAGGTGTGGTCGAGGCAGGCCTGGTTGCAGCCGATGCAGGTGTTGATCGCGTCGGAGCGGTCGGCCGCGGCCTTGGCGACGAAGTCCGGGTCGGCGAGCATCGGGCGGGCCATCGACACCATGTCGGCGTACCCGTCGGCGAGCAACTGCTCCGCCAGCTCAGGGGTGTTGATGCGGTTGGTGGTGACGAGCGGGATCGAGACCGCACCCATCAGTTTCTTGGTCACCCAGGTGTACGCCCCGCGCGGCACCGAGGTCGCGATGGTCGGGATGCGGGCCTCGTGCCAGCCGATGCCGGTGTTGATGATGGTCGCCCCTGCAGCCTCAACTGCCTTGGCCAGCATGACGACTTCGTCGAGCGTGGAGCCGCCCGGCACCAGGTCCAGCATCGACAGCCGGTAGACGATGATGAAGTCCTCGCCGACCGCCTCGCGCACCCGGCGCACGATCTCGACGGGGAAGCGCGTCCGGTTCTCGTACGAGCCGCCCCAGCGGTCGTCGCGGTGGTTGGTCTGCGCGGCGATGAACTCGTTGATGAGGTAGCCCTCGGAGCCCATGATCTCGACGCCGTCGTAACCGGCCTGCCGGGCGAGACGGGCCGCGCGAACGTAGTCCTCGACGGTCTGCTCGACCTCGGCGTCGGTGAGCGCGCGGGGCGGGAAGGGGCTGATCGGCGCCTGGACGGCGCTCGGCGCGACGAGGTCCTGGTGGTAGGCGTACCGCCCGAAGTGCAGGATCTGCATCGCGATCCGCCCGCCCTCGCGGTGCACGGCGGCGGTGATCTCGGTGTGCTGTTCGGCCTCGGCGTCGGTGGTGAGCTTGGCGCCGCCCTCATACGGCCGTCCCGCTTCGTTGGGCGCGATGCCGCCGGTGACGATCAGGCCGACTCCGCCACGCGCGCGTGCCGCGTAGAACTCCGCCATGCGCTCGAACCCACGCTCGGCCTCTTCCAGGCCTATGTGCATGGAGCCCATGAGGACGCGGTTGGGCAGTGTGGTGAAGCCCAGGTCGAGCGGGTTCAGCAGGTGGGGGTAACGGCTCATCGGGGCCTCCGTGCGCGGTGTCGTGCCTCTTTTGTAGAGGACACGGAGGCGGTTATGCAACTAGTTGCACAATCGGAGGAGGGTGAGCTTTCTCGCCCCACACGGCCTCCCCCGGGGTCGTCAGCCCCCCGATTCGCCGATTCACAGGGATTTATTACCTGTTCTTTATCGCCCGCCCCCGAGAATCACAGGCAGGCGTGCCGGTGGGATGCCGCGCGCGTGGCCTAGGGAGCGAGCCGTGACGCACGATCCTGAGCACGAAGCCGGCGACAACGCGGCGATACCTCCGATGCCCGACCACGCACCCGAGATGGAGGTGCTCACCGGACCCGGTGGCGCGGAGCGTGACTACGGCCTCGCCCTGTTGTGGCGGCAGCGGTCGCGGCGGGCCCGGGCGGTGATCGCCGCGGCCACCGTGGGTGTGCTGGCGCTCGGCGGGACCGTCGCCTACGCGGCGACCTCGGGGAGTTCGGGCAACGACGCGCTGCCCGCCGCCGCGGGGACCCCGTCCGGATCGCCCTCGCCCGGTGGGCCCGGCTCCCGGCACGGGGGCGGGATGTGGTTCGGGTTCGGGGTCGGCGGTACGGCCGTGCACGGCGAGGCGACGGTCAAGGACAGCACCACCGGCAAGTGGGTCGTACGGATCTGGCAGCGCGGCACGGTCACGAAGGCGGACGGCGACCAGGTCACCGTGAAGAGCGACGACGGCACCTCGTGGACCTGGACCATGGGCTCCGGCGCCACGGCCCAGGGCGCCGCCGCTCTCAAGAAGGGCGACACGGCCTCCCTGACCGGCACCCGCTCCGACAGCGGCACCCGGACCGCCGACCGGGCCTTCACGGGCGCCTTCGACCGCAAGGGCCCGGGCGACCGCCCGAGCGGGTTCCCGAGCCGCGGCCACGCCTGGGAGCACGGCGGCGGTGGCCCGAACGCCTCCCCCAACCCGTCCGACGGCGCCCCGAGCCCCGCGCCGAGCCCGTCCGGCAGCGGCGCTACGACCTGACCGGCCTCCCCGCCCTGACACCGATCACGACGTTCGCGTACGACTCCTCGGAGTGGGCCGACCGTGTCTCCAGCCCGGCGCTGGTGAACGCCTCGACGGCGGACGGGAGTTGACGTTCGCTGGTCTCGACGAGCAGGCAGCCGCCGGGGGCGAGCCAGTCGGGCGCCCCGGTGGCGACCTCGCGAAGTATGTCGAGGCCGTCGGTGCCGCCGTCGAGGGCGACCAGCGGTTCGTGCTCGCGGGCCTCGGCGGGCAGCAGACCGACCTCGCCGGTGGGGACGTACGGGACATTGGCCGCGAGGATGTCGACCCGGCCGCGCAACGCGTGGGGCAGCGCCGCGAACAGGTCGCCCGCGTGGACCTGTCCGCCGTAGGGAGCGACATTGCGGCGGGCACAGCGCACGGCGGCGGGGTCGATGTCGGCGGCGTGCAGTTCGACCCGGCCGAGCGCCGCGGCGAGGGCCGCGCCGACCGCGCCGCTGCCGCAGCACAGGTCCACGACGACGGACGCGTCCGGGGCGTGCGCGAGGGCCTGTTCGACGAGGAACTCGGTACGGCGGCGGGGCACGAACACGCCGGGTTCCACGTCGATGCGCAGACCGCTGAACTCGGCCCAGCCGACGACGTGTTCGAGGGGCAGGCCCGCGACCCGGCGGTCCACCATGGCATCGAGTTCGTCCGGGGTGCGCGCGGCGGAGAGGATCAGTCGCGCCTCGTCCTCGGCGAAGACACAGCCCGCGGCACGGAGCGCGACGACGACGGAGGCGGGGGAAAGAGGGGGCATGAAAGCCGAGAGCCTTTCGGGAGGTAGCCGAAGGGCGCTCTCGCGGTCACCTACTGGCGGTGATCCGAGCTGTCCTGAGGTGAGAGCACCCGGCCTGACACAGCGGAAATGGGTCTCACCTCCAGGGAGTTCAAGGCCGGGAACGTCCGCGACCGGTGAGCAACAGTACCCGAACCACCGGGCCCGCGAGGGGCCGACCCCCTACCTGAGTTGTACTCTGCAACAACCAGGAGATCGAGGGAGATTCCAGTGCGAGCGGACCGGGCAGTGGAGACCATCCAGCGCGAGATGACGACCTTCGCCCGGCGTGCCCGGGCCTCGGCGGGCCGGCTCCACCCCGAGCTGTCGCTGGTGTCGTACACCCTGCTCGGTCACCTGGAGGAGCAGGAGGGCTGCCGGGCCACCGACCTGGCCGCGCACTACGCCCTCGACAAGTCCACGGTCAGCCGTCAGGTCGCCGCCCTGGAGCGCGCCGACCTGATCGAGCGCCGCCCCGATCCCGAGGACCACCGCGTCCAGGTCCTGCACCTCACCGCCGCGGGCCGCCGGATCCTCGCCCAGGTCACCGAGAACCGCCAGGCTGCCTTCCGCGAACGCCTGGCGGACTGGCCGGAGGAGGACCTGACCCGGTTCGCCGCCTATCTGGAGCGCTACAACACGTGGCCGGACGGCACCGAGGACGGCGACTGAGCCGCCGCCCCCTTCGGTTCTACGACCGTTTCCACGACCGGTTCTACGACCGGTTCTACGACACCCCGACGGACCGCGTCTGGGCGAGGTGCTCCGGCGCCCGTGCCGCGAGGAACGCCGTGGTCCGGCGCAGCCGGAAGCCCAGGGACTCGTACAGCCGTATGGCGGTGGTGTTGCCGGCACCGGTGTGCAGGAACGGGGTCTCGCCGCGTTCGCGGATGCCGTGGGCGACGGCCAGGATCAGGCGGCTGGCGAGGCCCTCGCCGCGGGCGGAGGGATCGGTGCAGACGGCGCTGATCTCGGTCCAGCCGGGCGGGTGGAGCCGTTCGCCGGCCATGGCGATAAGGGCGCCGTTGCGGCGGATGCCGAGGTAGGTGCCGAGTTCGACGGTGCGGGGCAGGAATGGGCCGGGCCTGGTCCGTGCCACGAGGTCGAGCATCTCGGGGACGTCGGCGGGGCCGAGGAGGATCGCCTCCGGGTCCGGTGCGGCGGCCAGCCCGTCGTCCACCATCTGCACACCGTCCATGTCGAGGGTGATCTCCCAGTCCTCCGGGATCTGCCCCCTGCAGCCGAAGAGCGTGATCTCGGCGCCGGGGCCGGCGAGCGTGGCCACGTCCGCCCAGTCGTCGGCGTCGGGCTCGTCGGGCAGGGCCAGCCACGGAGACACGTCGACCGGGTAGCGCAGGACCCGGCCGCGCCGCTCGGCGAAGTGCGCGTGCGGGCCGGTGAGGGCGGCGCGGGCGGGGTTGTCGAGGACGCGTTCGTCGGACCTGCTCATGCGCCGACGACCTCGATCACGATCTTGCCGCGGGCGTGGCCGTCCTCGACGGTGCGCAGGGCCTCGCCGGCCCGGTCCAGCGGGAAGGTCCGCGTCACGTGCGGGTCCAGCTCGCCGTCGACCACGAGCTGCGCGACCGCGTCGAGGACGGCCGCGTTGCGGGCGCGTTCGACGCGGGCGCCGCCGAGCTTCTCGACCTCGGGGGCGGGGGCTCCGGCGGTGACGAGCTTCGTGCGGTCGGTGAGGAGGCCGGCGGCCTCGGCGAGCACCTCGCCGCCGACGAGGTCGTAGACGCCGTCGACGCCGTCCGGGGCGGCTGCCCGTACCCGTGTGGCCAGGTCCGGTCCGGACGGGACGTGGCGGGCACCCAGCGACTCCACCAGGTCCTTCTTGCCCTCGCTCGCCACGCCCACGGCGCGCAGTCCCAGCGCGCGGGCGATCTGCAGGGCCGCGGAGCCGACGCCGCCGCCCGCGCCGGTGACCAGCACGGTCGCGCCGGCGGGCAGGTCGAGCTGGTGGATGCCGTCGTACGCGGTCGCCGCGGCGACGGGCAAGGTGGCCGCATCCTGGAAGGACAGCCCGGCGGGCTTGTGCGCGGCCACCGTCACGGGCAGCAGGGCGTACTCGGCGTATCCGCCGGCCACGGTGGATCCGAACACCTCGTCGCCGACGGCGAATCCGTCGGCTCCGGCGCCGATCTCCCGCACGACTCCGGAGGCCTCCTGGCCGAAGACCGCGGGGAACGCGCGTGAGTCGGTCTCGCCGGGGCGTCGGTAGCCGGTACGCACCTTCCAGTCGACCGGGTTCACCCCGGCCGCGGTCACCGCGACGAGGACTTCACCGGGGCCGGGACTGGGCCTGTCGACCTCGACGAGCGCCTCGGTCTCGGGTCCCCCGTAACGCGTGAAGACGTACGCCTTCGGCATCTGGTCCCTCACTCTCCTTCGCAGTCACCGGATCACCGGTGGTCACGTGTGGTCACCACACCAGCACGGCCGGCGGTTGTCGGCACTCGAGCCGCATTGAAGACCAAGGTCGATCCCCGGGCCGCTATTCCCCGGCGCGGGGAGAGTTCATACGGCCGCAATGATCGTCGAGCACCCTCGGACCTGGGCATACCTCGTGGACGCGTACCGTTGAAACGAGAAACCACTGATCACGCTCGCCCGGCGGACCCGCGCCGCGGCGGCCTGGAGGCTCCACCCGTATGCACGTCACCCGAGGCTTCACCGGACGCCCCCGTGTCCCCGACGCCGGCCTGCCGCCCGGTCAGTACGACGCCGGTGACGACTGGCCCGTCCTGTCCGCCGAGGTCACCCCGGACCTGGCACCGGCCGACTGGACGTTCCGTGTCGACGGCCTGGTCGAAGAGCCGCGCACCTGGGACTGGACGCAGGCCCACGAACTGCCCGCGTCGGCCTACGAGGGTGACATCCACTGTGTGACGAGCTGGTCGAAGTTCGGGGTGCGGTTCGGGGGCGTCTCACTGGACGCCTTCTTCAATGTGGTGCGGCCCCATGTGTCCGCCACACATGTGGTCGCGTATTCGCACACCGGGTACACCACGAACCTCCCGCTCGAAGACGTGACCGGCGGACGCGCCTGGATCGCCTGGGAGTACGACGGCAGGCCGCTGCCCGCCGAGCACGGTGGCCCGGCCCGGCTGCTGGTGCCGCATCTGTACTTCTGGAAGAGCGCCAAGTGGATCGCGGGCCTGCGTCTCCTCGACCACGACGAGCCGGGCTTCTGGGAGCAGAACGGCTATCACGCCCGGGGCAACCCCTGGGAGGAACAGCGGTACTCCGGTGACTGACACCTTCGCGCCCACCACCAGGTTCGCGGTGCCGGGACGCATCGCCGTGAGCAACCGCGCCGCCGCCGTGTGGCAGACCGCCACGCTCACCGAGATCCGCCGGGAGACCCCGCACGCCTCGACGTTCCGGTTTGCGGTGCCCGGCTGGACAGGCCATCTGGCGGGGCAGCATCTGATGCTGCGGCTGCGCGCCGAGGACGGCTATGTGGCGCAGCGCCACTACTCGATCGCCTCGCACCCGGACGACGCCGGGCATGTGGAGCTGACCCTGGACCATGTCGAGGGCGGCGAGGTGTCGGGCTGGTTCCACACGGTGGCCGAGCCCGGTGACGAGGTCGAGGTGCGCGGCCCGCTGAGCGGCTTCTTCGCCTGGCCAGGCGACCGGCCCGCGCTGCTGCTGGGCGCCGGTTCCGGGGTCGTACCGCTGATGTCGATGCTCCGCCAGCACCGGGCACGGGACCTGTCCGTACCGCTGCGACTGGTGGTGTCGGCGCGCAGTCCCGAGGAGTTGATCTACGCGCGGGAGTACGGCGCGGAGACCACGGCCGTGTTCACGCGCAGTGCGCCACACGGTGTGCCGGTGGGACGTATGGCCGCCGCACATGTGGAACCGCTCCTGGCCGAGCAGCCTGCCGGTGGGTGGGAGGCCTATGTGTGCGGCTCCAACGGGTTCGCCGAGCATGCCTCGCGGCTGCTGGTCGAGGCGGGCCAGCCGGTGGACCGCATCCGCATCGAGCGCTTCGGCTGAGGTTCGGCTCGGTGACACGCGGCCTCCCGGGCTGATCCACCCGGCTCCGGTTGAGGGAAGTACCTCGGAGGGGGTACGACTGCTGTGTGGACGCTCGCATGCGTGCGCGGTGTCGAGGCGGCGGCGGACCGGCCCCACAAGGGGCTTTTGGCCTTGCGGTTCCTCGGCTCCGGTGACGGCGAGGAGGTCGGCATGCGGACCGGAGTGCGGAGTGAGCACGGAGGGCACAATCCGCTGCGCCGCCGGTCGGACGTCGTGGAGGCCTGGACGGCGCTGGCCGTGACGCTCCTGCTGTTCGTCGGCGCTCCCCTGGCCGGCGCCGCCGCGGGGCTGTGGGCCCACGACCAGGCCCGGACCATCGCCGCGACCCAGCGGGCCGACCGCCACAGCGTCCACGCGAAGGTGATCGGCAACCTGCCCGCCGCACTCCCCTCGGTCGAGGAGAACCGCCCGCGCAGCTTCCCGGTGACGGTGCGCTGGACGGAACCGGGCAAGGGAGCGCGTACGGCCACGGTCGCGGTCCCGGCGGACACGGGGCGCGGTGACGTGGTGGACGTATGGCTCGACGCCAAGGGCCGCAGTGTCTCCCCGCCACCGGGTGAAGTGGCCGTCTGGGAGCACACGTTGACCGTCGGCATCTGGTCGGCGAGCGGTGTGGTGGGCCTGACTCTCCTCGCGCGCACGATGACCCGACGGGTCGCGCTGCGACACCGGTTGGCCGAGTGGGAACGGGACTGGGCGCTCACGGAACCGCAGTGGACTCGACGGCGGGCGTGAACACGACGGGCTGCGACGGGCGCCGCAGACGTGGCACACCCACCGCGATCACCCCGACCGACCGAGCACCTCAACACCCCACGACCGCAAGCCGGTTGACCCACCGCCCCCGCAATCCGCCCGCAGCCCCTACACCGCCCGCTGCATCCGCCGGGCCACCCGCCCATGGTCCCGCAGCACATCCCCCAGCGCGGCCAGCACCGGCTCGCCCCGCTCCACCAGCACCCGCCCGCCCACAACGGTCGTCCACGCCCGCGCGGGCCCGCACCGCAGCCACGCCTCGACGGGATCGCTCAGCGCCCCGGCCAGCGCGACCTCGTGCAGGTCCCAGACCACCAGGTCGGCACACGCGCCCGGCCGCAGGTGCCCCAACTCGTCGGCGCGGCCCAGACACCGCGCCGAACCCCGGGTGGCGATGTCGAGGGCGTCCCGCGCGGTCATCGCACCGGGCCCGCCCCGGTACCGGCCCAGCAGCAGAGCGCCCCGCGTCTCCATCCACAGCGAGGCATGGTCGGTCGAGGCGGAGCCGTCGCAGCCGATGCCCACCGGCAGACCCAGCTCGCGCATCTCCTTCACCCTGGCCGTGCCGCCGCCGATGAGCATGTTGGAGCTGGGGCAGTGCGCCACACCGACGCCCGCCGCGGCGAGGCGGCGCAGTTCGTCGTCGTTCGGGTAGATGCAGTGCGCGACCCACGTGCGGTCGCTCATCCACCCGGTGTCCTCGAAGTACTCGACGGGCCGGCAGCCGTAGGTCTCCAGGCAGTAGGTGTCCTCGTCGCGGTCCTCGGCGAGGTGCGTGTGCAGGCGTACGTCGTACCGCTCGGCGAGTTCCGCGGTCGCCGTCATCACCTCCTTGGTGACCGAGAACGGCGAGCAGGGCGCGAGCGCGACCCGGACCAGCGCGCCCGGTTCCGGGTCGTGGTGGGCCTTGATCAGCCGCTCGCTGTCGGCGAGCACCTCGTCGGTGCTCTGGGTGACGCTCCTCGGCGGCAGTCCCCCGTCCTCGACGGACCGGGTCATCGAACCGCGGGTCGCGTGGAAGCGGAAGCCGATGTCACGGGCGGCGCGGATCTCGGCGTCGACCAGGTAGGGGCGTGGATGCACATAGAGGTGGTCGGAGGATGTGGTGCAGCCGCCCATGAGGAGTTCCGCCATACCGACGTACGCGGACACGTAGGCGGCCTCCTCGTCGAGGCGGGCCCACAGCGGGTAGAGCGTGGTCAGCCAGTCGAAGAGGGTGCCGTTGACGGCGGGGGCGTAGGAGCGGGTGAGGTTCTGGTAGATGTGGTGGTGCGTGTTGATCAGACCCGGGGTGACGAGCCGCCCGGTCGCCGAGACGGTCGTAGCGGCATCGGGTTCGGATCCTCGCGCGCCGACGGCGGTGACCCGACCACCCGTGACGGCGACCCAGCCGCCCGGGATCTCCCGCTCACCGTCCACGACGAGCAGTTCGGCGTCCTTGACCAGCAGATCCACGGCAGACGACATGCCGACAGGGTAGGCGCGGGGCGCCGCAAAAGCCTGGCGAGTCCTCCGATGTCACACGTACGGTGTGATCATCCGCACCCACACTTCACAAAGGCGGTCACCGATGGCCCTGTTCGACCTTCCGCTCGACGAACTCCGCGACTACCGCAGCGATTCCGCCGAGCCCGAGGACTTCGACGCCTTCTGGTCGAAGACCCTCCAGGAGGCCCGCGAGCACGATCTGGACGCCCGCTTCGAACCGGTCGGCACGGGACTGTCCACGGTGAAGGTGTACGACGTGACGTTCGCCGGGTTCGGCGGTCACCCGGTGAAGGGCTGGCTTCGGCTGCCGGCCGACGCGGCCCAACCCCTGCCGCTGGTCGTGGAGTTCGTCGGCTACGGCGGCGGGCGCGGTCTTCCGCACGAGAACCTGCTCTGGGCCTCGACGGGCCGCGCGCACTTCGTCATGGACACGCGCGGACAGGGCAGCGCGTGGGGCGGCGGCGGTGGCACCCCGGACCCGGTGGGCGGCGCGCCCGCGTATCCCGGCTTCATGACCCGGGGCATCGACGCCCCCGAGAACTACTACTACCGCCGCGTGTTCACGGACGGCGTGCGGGCCGTCGAGGCGGCCCGTTCGCACCCACTGGTCGATCCCGCGCGCACAGTGGCCCTCGGTGCGAGCCAGGGCGGCGGCATCACCATCGCCGTGGGCGGGCTGGTCGGGGACCTGGCCGCAATCGCGCCGGACGTACCGTTCCTGTGCGACTACCCGCGCGCCGCGACCCTCACGGACCGCGACCCGTACCGGGAGATCGGCAACTATCTGAAGACCCATCGTGGCCGCACCGAGGATGTCCTGCGCACGCTCTCGTACTTCGACAGCGTCCACTTCGCGTCCCGGGGCCGCGCCCCCGCTCTCTTCTCGACCGCCCTGGAGGACCAGACCTGCCCGCCCTCCACGGTGTTCGCCGCGTTCAACGCCTGGGCGCACGAGGACAAGAAGATCGAGGTGTACGACTTCAACGACCATGAGGGCGGCGGCCCTTACCAGGAGGCGACCAAGCTGGACTGGCTGCGGTCGTACGTCTGAGGAGTGCCCACATGACCATGGCCACCAGTGAGGCCGCCGAGCGGTTCGTGCGCGTCTGGGCGCGGGGCTGGGCGGAACACGATGTGGACGCGTTGCTGGAGTTGTACGCCGAGGACTGCGTCCACCGCTCGATGCCGTTCCGCGAACCGCACCGGGGGCGGGCCGAGTTGGCCGCATATCTCCGGTGGTCGTTCGCGGCGGAGCAGGTGAGCGATGTGCGGTTCTCGACACCCGTCATCGGTCAACACGGTGTCGCCGTGGCCGAGTTCAGGGTGCTGGCCGAGGAGGACGGCGAGCCGTCCACGCTGGCCGGATGTGTCTTCGTGCGCTTCGACGGCGACGGTCTGGCCGTGGAGACCCGCGACTACTGGCACGCGGAGGCGGGGCACCGGGAGCCGACCGGCACCTTGTTCCTGAACTGAGCGTACGACGCCTTCCGGTCAGTCCGACCAGTCGGTATGTTCAGGACGTCCGGACCGCAGCGTCGCGGCCCGGACGTCCGGCACACCACGGAGGCCCCATGTCCGAGCACCAGCCAGCCGTCGACGGCCACTGCGACCCCCGCTTCACGGCGGTGCGCACGGCGTTCGAGGAGAACTTCCGGGACCGGGACGAACTGGGCGCCGCGGTGACCGTCACCGTGGGCGGCGAGACCGTGGTCGACCTGTGGGGCGGCTGGGCCGACCCGGCGCGGACCCGCCCCTGGGAGCGGGACACGCTGGTCAACGTGTGGTCGACGACGAAGGGCCCGGTGGCCCTGTGCGCCCACATCCTCGCCGACCGCGGCCTGCTCGACCTCGACGCCCCGGTGACCACGTACTGGCCGGAGTTCGCCGCCGCGGGCAAGGAGAACGTCCTCGTACGACACCTGCTCTCGCACCGCGCCGGACTGGCCGGGCTGCGTGAGCCGCACTCTCTCGCACAGCTCTACGACTGGGAGTTGACGACCGAGCGGCTCGCGGCGATGGAGCCCTGGTGGGAGCCGGGCACACAGTCCGGGTACCACGCGATCACCTACGGCTTCCTCGTCGGCGAAGTGGTGCGCCGTGTCTCGGGGTTGCTCCCGAGCGCCTTCCTGGAGCGCGAGGTCACCGGCCCGCTCGGGATCGACTTCACCATCGGGCTGCCGGAGAAGGAGGCCGGCCGGGCGGCCGAGTTGCTGCATCCGCCCGTCGCATCGGCGAGTGAACAGACCGCGATCTTCAGCCAGTTGGCGCCCGCCGCCATCGCCGCGCTGACCAACCCGGTCGCGGGCGCGGCCGAGGCCAACACCCCGGAGTGGCGCGCCGCGGAGATCCCGGCCGCGAACGGCCACGGCACCGCACGCGCGATCGACGCGCTCTACGGCGTCTTCGCCGGGCACGGAACCCACGACGGCCACCGCGTCCTCTCCCCCGAGGCGGTCGAGCGGGTGCGCGAGGGGCAGGGCAGCTGCCGCGACCTGGTGATCGGCGCGGGCTTCGCACACGAGACGGAGATCGGGCTCGGCCTGTGGCTCAGCGGCCCGAACGGATCGTACGGTCCGAACCCGAGGGCTTTCGGACACGACGGCTTCGGCGGCTCCTTCGGTCTGGCCGACCCGGAGGCGGGGGTGTCGATGGGCTATGTGATGAACCGGATGGGCGCTCATATCGCCGACGACCCACGGAAGATGGGCCTGATCGACGCCGCGTACGGCGCGCTGTGAGGAGTGATCGGCGCGGGTCGGTTTCGGCCTAACTGCCCTGCCGCTCTTCCCTGGTGGTTTAGACCAATGCTAGATCTGGTCGCGCAACGAGCCCGCACGGCTACGAATTGTCACCGGTTCTACCATCAGTCTTGTCACCAACAGGAGGCGCGGCATGGCCCGCACCACCCCCCACGACCACCCGACCGCCGACGACCAGCCCCTCTACGGGAGGGTCGCCACCCAACTGCTCGGCGAACTCCACGACGGCACCATCCCGCCCGGCGAACGTCTGCCCGGCGAACGGCAGTTGGCCGAGCACTTCCAGGTCAGCCGGGAGACCGTACGGCAGGCGCTGGAGGTGCTGCGCAGGGACGGCCTGGTCGCCACCGACCGGCGCGGCAGCCACGCCACCCTGGCCGGGCAGCCCGTCGAGACCCCCTCCTCCCTCACCTTCCCGGTCGGCGCCCGCAGCACGGACCCGACCGGCTTCGACCGGGCCACCGTGACCTGGGAGACTCCCCCGCCGGACCACGCCGAGGCCCTGGGCATCGCCCCGCACCGACCGACCCTCGTCCACCGCTACGCGTCCGCGGCGGCCGACGGCAGCGGACTCCGTACGGCCGTCACGTCCTTCTCGGCGGTGGCGCTGGCCGAGGTGGAGGAACTGGCCCGCTACCGCGACCGCGCCGACGGCTCCGCCGCCGCCCAACTCCGGCGCACCTACGACTGGATGCGCCGGGCGGGTCTGACCCTGCACCACCGGGACGCCATCACCCAGGTCGCGAACGCGCCCTCGGTCCGCGTGACCCGCCGCGTGCACGACCAGTACGCGCGCCCGCTGGAGATCACCGACCTGGTGGTGGAGGCCCAACAGGACCCCCTGATCTATGAGTTCACGCTGCCCGCAGCAGGCTGACACCAGAACGGCGGCGCGCGGCGGGTCCCAACTCGCCGCGCGCCCACCGGAGTTCAGGCACTCGTGAGCACGACCAGCTGCTGCGTCGCCCGGGTCATCGCCACATAGTGGTCGACGGCTCCCTCGATGCCCTCACCGAACTTCTCCGGGTCGAGAAGGACGACCAGGTCGAACTCAAGTCCCTTGGACAGCTCGGGAGTCAGCGCCCGGACGCGGGGCCTCGCCCGGAAGACGGCCTTCTCGATCTCGGCCGTACCGATGACACAGCCGATCCCGTCCGCGTGCTCGGCGAGCCAGGTGTCGAGGACCGACTCCAGGTCGGAGGTGGGTCCGTGGGCCACGGGGATGCCGCTGCTGCGGATCGAGGTCGGCACGTTGGCGTCCGGGAGCACGGCACGGATGACCGGCTCGGCCTCCGTCATGATCTCTTCCGGGGTGCGGTAATTGACGGTCAGGGAGGCGAGGTTGATCCGGTCGAGGCCGATCCGCTTCAGCCGTTCCTGCCACGACTCGGTGAACCCGTGCCGGGCCTGGGCGCGGTCGCCGACGATGGTGAAGCTGCGGGACGGGCAGCGCAGCAGGAGCATCTGCCATTCCGCGTCGGTGAGTTCCTGTGCCTCGTCCACGACGATGTGCGCGAACGGCCCGGCCAGCAGGTCGGGTTCGATGGCGGACACCTGCGCGGCCTCGTCGATCAGCGCGTCCCGTAGGTCCTTTCCGTGGAGCATGCCCATCGCGCCCTCGCTCTCGTCGATCTCGACGTTCTGCAGCAGGCTGTCGATGACGTCGGTCCGGCGCGCGTGTTCGGCGACCACGGCGGCTTCCTGTCGGCGCTTGCGGCGCGCCGACTCCGGGTCGCCGAGCCGTTGCCGTGCCGCGTCGAGCAACGGCAGGTCGGACACCGTCCAGGCCTGGGCGTCCGCTCGCTGCAACCGCTGGACCTCGTCACGGCTCAACGAGGGGGCGCACTTGCGCAGGTAGGCCGGTACGGTCCACAGGTCGCCCACGAGGTCGGCCGCCTCCAGCAGCGGCCACGCGCGGTTGAAGGCGGTGAGCAGCTCCCTGTTCTGCCGCAGCGAGCGCCGGAGCTGCTCGGGCGTGACTTGCCCGTCCTCCCCGTCCCGCGGCGAGGCGGTGTCGTCGTGCTTGTCCACCAGGATCGTGAGCAGCTCCTGCCAGACCTGCTCGCGCCCCTCGTTGTGCGGGGTGCCGGGTTCGGCCGCCTCGAACGCGACCGCCCAGTCCTCGGCGCTCAGCCAGATGTCGGACCAGTGGGTGGTGACGTTCATGCCCTTGGTGGGCGGCTCCTCGTAGAACCGCACGGCGGGCTCGATCGCCCGCACCAGCTGCACGGACGACTTCAGGCGGGCCACCTCCGGATCGGCCTCGACGACCGCCGCGGCGCCCTCGGCGACGAGGTCCCGCAGGATGCAGGTCTGCACGCCCTCCTCGCCGAGGCTGGGGAGGACGTCGGCGACGTAGTCCAGGTAGGGCCGGTGCGGACCGACGAACAGCACGCCGCCCCTGCGGTGGCCGAGGCGCGGGTCGGAGTAGAGGAGGTAGGCGGAGCGGTGCAGGGCGACGACGGTCTTGCCGGTGCCGGGGCCGCCGTCGACGACCAGCGCGCCGCGTGATCCCGCGCGGATGATGGCGTCCTGGTCGGCCTGGATGGTGCCGAGCACATCGCGCATCCGGCCCGAGCGGTTGCCGCCGAGGCTGGCGATGAACGCGGACTGGTCGTCGAGCGCGGCGTGCCCGACGAAGCCGTCGGCGGTGAACACCTCGTCCCAATAGTCGCTGATCCGGCCGCGCGTCCAGCGGTACCTGCGGCGGCTCGCCAGACCCATCGGGTTGGCGTGAGTGGCGCCGAAGAACGGCTCGGCCGCGGGCGAGCGCCAGTCGAGCAGCAGCCGTCGGCCCGTGCTGTCGGTGAGACCGAGCCGCCCGATGTACACGGGCTCGGATGTGTTGGAATCCACCATGTGGCCAAGACACAGGTCCAGGCCGAAGCGACGTAGGGTGCGCAGCCGTGTGGTGAGCCGGTGGATCTCCGTGTCCCGGTCCATCGCCGCCCGGCCGATGCCGCCGGGTGCCCTGCGCTCGGTGTCGAGCTGCTCGGTCAGTTCCGCGATCGACCGGTCGAGGCTCTCCGCGATCGCCGCGAAGTGCTGCTCGTCGGCGGCGATCAGCGCCGGGTCGGCCTTGGCGGCGAGCCGGTCGGGAAGGTCGAAGGCGCTGGTGGTCAGGGGGTTCACGGCATCAATTCCGATCTGGGTCGCTCACGGCCCGGCGTGCGGCTGGGCGTGGGGACCGGTGCGTGCGGTTTCTCGTGTGCTCGGTTCGGCCGGTTCACGCGTGCGTGGACCGCCCTTCCCCGCTGACCATGTCGTGGAGCATCTTCGCGGCCACCGTCGTCCCGTCGGTGCGGAGCAGGCCGGCCACGGTCCGTGCCCGTTCCCGGACCTCGGGCGCCAGGACCGTGGTGAGCGCGGCCGACAGGGAATCGTAGGTCGGCGTTGGACCGTCGTGTGCGACGCCGATGCCCAGCTCGGCCACCCGCGCAGCCCAGTATGGCTGGTCCACGATCTGCGGCACGACCACCTGAGGCGCGCCGGACAGCGTGGCCGCCGTCGTGGTGCCCGCGCCGCCATGGTGTACGACCGCGGCCACCCGGCCGAACAGCGCCTGGTGGTTGACCTCGCCCACGCCGAAACAGTCGTCCCGGTCGTCGATCGGAGCCAGGTCCGCCCAGCCGCGGCCGAGTACGACACGACGGCCCTGCGCGCGGACCGCTTCGACGGCGATCCGGGCGGCGTCCGGCGAGGTGCGCAGGGCCATGCTCCCGAACCCCACGTACACCGGCTCCGCACCGGCCCGCAGGAACGCCTCCAGATCCGCCGGGAGCGGGCGCTCGTCGGGCAGGATCCACGACCCGGTCACCGCGAGGTCGAGATCCGTCTGGTCCTGCCACGGGAACAGATCCGGGTCCGAGGCCAGCCACGGCCGCTCGGTGAACGCGTGGTCGCGGACGTTGTCCACCGGCGGCAGACCGATCGCCGCCCGGTGCCGGTTCTCCGCCTCGCGGTACAGCGCGTTCACCCGCTGGGCGTCCTCCTCCCACAGCACCTTGTTGTCGGTCTCCTCCGGGGAGGACTGATGGCCGGGCCGCGACAGCGGCCGGTGCTTCGACGACGGCAGACCGGCCGTGTGGAAGCAGGCGAACACATAGTGGATGCCCAGTTTCTCGGCCACCGAGCGGGCGCCGGTCGGCATCAGGCCGCTCGCCAGCAGCACGTCACACCCCTCGGCCGCCGGCAGCAGCGTCTCGTACCGGGCGGCGACCAGCTCGGGCGCGAGCCGGAACGCGGTCGCCGCCGACGGCGGCTTCGCCCCGGTCACCACCGAGCGCACCGACGGGCCGAGCGGCACCAGCGGCACACCGGCCCGGGCCAGCAGCTCCACGAACTCCTCGTCCGGCGGCGCGGCGACGCGCACCTCCGCGCCGAGTTCCAGCAGACGCGACGCGAGTCCCGCCACGGGTTCGACATCCCCGCGCGATCCCCACGTCGTCAACAAAACACGCATTCCGCGACTCCCGTTTCCGCAGGTCATGCCCTCAGGCCGGACATTCTGCGGCACGACGGGGGCCTTGCCGCAAGCCCCCCGGTGCGCTATACGTTAAGAAGGGAAGAGGAGTGAGTACGCCTCCCTTTCCGCCCTCCCCCGCAGAACTCGCGAGACTCGCGGAAAAAATCCGCCGCCGATGTCGAGAACCCGCGCCCGGCTCCGTCTCCGAGGTGAACGCGACCACAATGGGTCGCACGAGCACCGAGGAGAACGACGATGGCCAAGTACCTGCTCCTGAAGCACTACCGCGGCGCCCCCGCCGCCGTGAACGACGTCCCCATGGACCAGTGGGCACCCGAGGAGATCACGGCCCACATCCAGTACATGAACGACTTCGCGGCCCGGCTCGAGAAGACCGGCGAGTTCGTCGACAGCCAGGCGCTCTCCCCCGAGGGGACCTTCGTCCGCTACGACGGCGAGGGGCGCCCGCCGGTCACCGACGGCCCGTTCGCCGAGACCAAGGACGTCATCGCCGGCTGGATGGTGATCGACGTCGACTCCTACGAGCGCGCGGTGGAGCTGGCCGGTGAGCTGTCGGCCGCGCCCGGGGCCGGTGGCAGGCCGATCCACGAGTGGCTGGAGCTGCGGCCGTTCCTGGGCGTGCACTCCACCGTCACGGACACGGAGTGCGCCTTTAAGTGAACGAGGTCCTGCTGAGGAGCCTCACGCCGAGCGTGCTCGGGATCCTCGTCCGCCGCGGAGCAGATTTCGCGGCGGCCGAGGACGCCGTACAGGACGCGCTCGTCGAGGCGGTCCGGGTGTGGCCGGACGATCCGCCGCGGGACGCGAAGGGCTGGCTGGTCACGGTGGCGTGGCGGCGGTTCCTCGACGCGACGCGGGCGGAGACCGCCCGCCGCAGGCGCGAGGACCTCGTGGACGAGGAGCCGGCTCCCGGGCCCGCGCCCGCCTCGGACGACACACTCCAGCTCTACTTCCTGTGCGCGCACCCGAAGTTGACGCCGTCGTCGGCGGTCGCGCTCACCCTGCGTGCCGTCGGCGGGCTCACCACGCGGCAGATCGCGCGGGCCTATCTGGTGCCCGAGGCGACGATGGCGCAGCGCATCAGCCGGGCCAAGCGCACCGTCTCCGATGTGCGCTTCGACCAGCCCGGTGATGTGGCGACCGTGCTGCGCGTCCTCTACCTGGTGTTCAACGAGGGTTACTCCGGCGATGTCGACCTCGCCGCCGAGGCGATCCGGCTCACCCGGCAGCTCGCCGCCGCGATCGACCACCCCGAGGTCGCGGGCCTGCTCGCGCTCATGCTGCTGCACCATGCCCGGCGCGCCGCCCGGACCGCGCCGGACGGCAGCCTGGTGCCGCTCGCCGAGCAGGACCGGGGCCGGTGGGACACCACGTTGATCGCCGAGGGCGTCACGATCCTCCAAGTCGCCCTCGCGCGCGACCGGTTGGGGGAGTTCCAGGCCCAGGCCGCGATCGCGGCGCTCCACGCGGACCCGCCCACGGCCGAGGAGACGGACTGGGTGCAGATCGTCGAGTGGTACGACGAACTCGTCGGCCTGACCGACAGCCCGATCGTCCGCCTCAACCGCGCGGTGGCGGTGGGCGAGGCGGACGGCCCGCGCGCCGGTCTGGCAACGCTCGCGGTACTGGAGGACTCGCTCCCCCGGTACACCGCGGTGGCGGCCTACCTCCACGAACGCGACGGCGACCTGAAGACGGCGGCCAGGCTGTACGCGGAGGCGGCACTCAAGGCACCCAGCCTCGCCGAGCGCGACCACTTGACCCGTCAGGCCGCCCGGCTCAACGCGCGCCGGAGTCGCTGACGGGGCACGCTCACTCCCACTGGTACTGCAGGTACTTGCCGTCGAGGGTGATCACGACCCGGTCACCGGCGGGGTCGGGGACGCGGCTGACGTCGAGGCGGAAGTTGATGGCGCTCATGATGCCGTCGCCGCACTGCTCGTGGATCAGTTCCTTGATGGTGGGGCCGTAGACCTGGATGACCTCATAGAGCCGGTAGATCGTCGGGTCGACAGGTACGGCCGCGTCCAACGCGCCCCGGGTCGGCTGGAGTTGGAAGGCGAGGGCGGCGTCCTCGCCGAGTTCGAGGAGGGCCGCGGCCGTCGCCGCCTCGTCCTTGGACATGGGGTGCTGGCCCAGCAGGGCCGCCGTTGTCCACGCCAGCGGCCGGCCCACGGCCTCCGCCAACTGGGCCCATGTGACACCGGTCTTGACCTTCGCCTGACGCACCGCTTCGCCGGCTTCACCCTTGCTGAGCATGTACAACTCCGTTCCCGGACAGCACTCTTGCCCCCACGCCCTCAGCCTAGGAGATCACCCAGGCCGCGACAATGGCGTCCTCCCGCACCAAGTGCGGCCGTACAACAGACTCCAGGAGTCCACGGACCCATACTGCGGACATGACCCACATCGACGTACAGCAGATCGAGCGGGCGAACGCCGTCGAACGCACGCCGGTCGTCTTCGTCCACGGTCTGTGGCTGTTGCCGAGCAGTTGGGACCGCTGGGCGGCGCACTTCGAGCAGGCCGGGTACGCGCCGGTCTCCCTGTCCTGGCCCGACGACCCGGAGACGGTGAAGGAGGCCAACGAGCACCCGGAGGTCATGGCGGGCAAGACGGTCGGCCAAGTCGCCGACCATCTCGCGGAGTTGATCGGCACGCTGACCCGTAGGCCGGCGATCGTCGGCCACTCCTTCGGCGGACTGCTCACGCAGATCCTCGCCGGGCGCGGACTCTCCGTCGCGTCCGTGGCGATCGACCCGGCCCCGTTCCGGGGTGTGCTGCCGTTGCCGATCTCCGCGCTGCGCTCCTCCGCACCCATCCTCAGCAACCCCGCCAACCGCAATCGCGCGGTCCCCCTGACCTACGACCAGTTCCGTTACGGCTTCGCGAACGCCGTCGGTGAGGAGGAGGCGCGGGAGTTGTACGAGACGTTCGCCGTGCCCGCGCCCGGTGCCCCGCTGTTCCAGGCGGCCACGGCGAACCTCAACCCGTGGACAGAGGCGAAGGTCGACACCGAGAACCCCGACCGCGGCCCGCTCCTGATCATCTCGGGCGAGAAGGACCACACCGTGCCCTGGTCCATCGCCAACGCCTCCTACAAGAAGCAGCAGCACAACAAAGGCGTCACCGAGATCACCGAGATCAAGGACCGGGGCCACGCCCTGACCATCGACCACGGCTGGCAGGAGGTCGCGGACACCGCCCTGTCGTTCGTGCGCCGCTACGTGTGAACTCCCGGCCTGGTCACGAAGGTCATCAAGTCGGCGGCGACAGCGACCGGTTGAGAACCGCTACGGCTACGGCAGCCGTCGCGCCGCGACCATGCGGACGCGGGGGCTGCCGTCGCCGCGGTGCCCGAACTCGGGCAGGGCGTGGAGGTCGACTTCGAAGCCCGCCCGCTCCAACTCCGGCCGTACGTAACCGAGTTGGAAGTCCCGGTAGTACATGACGAAGGGCGGTCGCCAGACGGCGTTGCGTACCTTCATCACCGCGTCGAAGCCGGACAGCATCCAGTACGCGGGCGATGTGGGGCGCGGCGGTGCGACGACGGGGAAGGCGAAGCAGCCACCGGGCCGCAGCACCGAGTGGACCTGGGCGAACAGTCCCGGCAGTTCGCGGGGCAGGAAGTGGCCGAACGCCCCGAAGCTCACCACCAGGTCGAAGGCGGGCGCGAAGGGGAGGGCTCGGGCGTCGCCGCGCACCCATGAGACACGGGGCCCGCCGCTCTTCACCCGCTCCCGTGCGACGTCGAGCATGCCCGTGCTGAAGTCGACGCCGGTGACGCTCTCTTGGCACACCTTCGCCAGCACCTCGACGCCCGCACCCGTACCGCAGCACACGTCGAGTCCGTCGTCGAAGGGGCCGATGCGTGCCAGCATCGCGGCGACCGCGTCGAGCAGCGCGGCCGGTGTGCGGAACGGGGTGTGGTCGAACTTGGGCGCGAGGAGGTCGTAGCCGTGCTCGACGGACGACATTGCCTGGACGGCGAGTTCGCGCAGACTGGGGCCTTCGGGGCTGAACATCCGGGTCAGCCTAGGGCAATCCGCTGCTTGAGGATCGCGAGAACGCGCTCGCACCAGCGCAGGTTCTCCTCCTCGAAGGTGATCCCGGCCATGAGTGTGAGGTACGGCCCGATGCGGTCGGCGTCCCGGAGGTACTCCTCCTCGGTCCGGCCGCCGAGCAGGCGGTCCCGTACCCGCTCGTAGCGGTCGAGCTTGCCGCGCGCCCACGACCTGCGCTCCTCGATCAGTTCGCGGGTCACGGCGGGGTCGGTGCCGTCCATCGCCTGGATCTTGATGAGGAGTTCGTCGCGGATGGCGGTGGGGCGCCTGGGCGGCTCGGCGGCGAAGGCGTCGAGGACGCGGCGGCCGGCCTCGGTGAGCGTGAACATCCTTTTGTTGGGCCTGCGTTCCTGCTGTACGACCCGTGCCGCGATCAGTCCGTCCTGCGCGAGACGTTCCAGTTCGCGGTAGAGCTGCTGCGGTGTCGCGGGCCAGAAGTTGGCCAGCGACACGTCGAACACCTTCGCCAGCTCGTAGCCCGAGGCCTCGCCTTCCAGGAGGGCCGCGAGGACCGCGTACTTGAGGGACATGTGGACACGCTAACAGCCGTTGATTAGTCTCATCCACACCTACTCAACTAATTGACTATGAGGTGAGCCGATGCGTGCGTTCCGTGAGGCGGTCGAGGCGCAGGACATGGACGCCGTCGAGGCGCTGCTGGCCGAGGACGTGGTCTTCACCAGCCCGGTCGTGTTCAAGCCGTACCCCGGCAGGGCGATCACCGCGGCGATCCTGCACGGGGTGGCGCGGGTCTTCGAGGACTTCCGGTACGTCCGGGAGATCGGCGACCCGGACGGCAGCGACAGCGCGCTGATGTTCGCCGCGCGGGTCGGCGACCGCGAGCTGACCGGGTGCGACTTCATCCACGTCGACGAGGAGGGCCTGATCGACGAACTGACGGTCATGGTCCGGCCGTTGTCGGGGGCGCAGGCTCTCCAGGCGGCCATGGGTGCGCAGTTCGAGCGGATCGCGAAGGAGGCGGAGGCGCGGCTCGGGTGAGCCCTTCGGCTTGGATGAATCCCTCGGCTCGGGTGGGCCCCGCGCCTCCGCCTATCCCTCACGCGACGGTCAGCGTGAGCGCGCCCGTGTAGGTCTGGCCCGGCGTGATGGCCGTGGCCGTCCCGTCGACCGTCAGCGTGACCTTCTTTCCCCGGGGTGCCTTGACGGTCGCGTCGGCGGCGAGGGCGAGCCGGGTCAGGTACGAGGTGCCGGTGACCGTCCACGTCGAGCCGCTGTTCAGCTGCACGATCGCCCCGTTGTTGACGGCGGCCTGCGTGGTGTTGGTGACGATGCCGAGCTCGTAGAAGGTCGACGCGTCGATGCTGGAGACCCGGTGCTTGGCCTTCGTCGCCGAGATGACGCCCTCGACACTCGCGCCCGCGAAAGTGAGGACCATGTTCTTGCCCGTGCGCATGCCGTTGTAGAAGTCGCCCTTCAAAGCTATGGAGTTGAAGGTGGCGGCACCGTCGGTGGCATGCACGGCGGTCGGGTCGAAGCTCGCGTCCTTCGCCGGATCGCCGGTGGGCTCGGTGTAGACACCGATGTTCATCATCTTGCCGTTGACCGGGACCGGCCCCGGGTCGTCCAGCTCGATCATCTGCAGGATGATCCCGTCGCGCGGGTTGAGCCGGGCGCCCTGCGAGCCGTCGACGCTGATCGTGGTCTGCTGGCCCTTGTTGAGGAAGGTGGCCCGGTCGGAGTTGATCACCGTGCCGCCGTCGAGGGTGAGTTGGCCGGCGCCGAAGAACATGTAGCCGAAGTGCCCGGAGTTCACGACGGTGTTGCGCACCGGGATCGACGCCAACTCGGCCTTGGACAGCCCGAGTTCCAGCTCGGTGTTGAGCGCGGAGACGGCGGCCCTGGTGCTGTCGCCGTAGTGCACGACAGCAGCCGGGCCCGCGATGATGGTCGCGTAGCTGCCGACGTCGAGCCGGGAGCCGAGCACCCGCACGGTCGCGTCGCCGATGGCGTAGGTGCCGTAGCCGTACTCCCCCGTGTTGCCGAAGTGGCTGTTGATCGCGGTCAGTTTGAGCCCGCTGCCGCCCTCGACCGACAGGGCACCCCAAGTCTCGGAGAACACGGTCGAGTTGAGGTAGGTGGCCTTGCTGTTCTTGCCGATGAGGTTGGTGGCGCGGACGTTGCCGTCGAGGCCGAGCATCCAGGGCACGGACTCCATGTACGGGGTTTCCACAGTGGCTTGGTAGTCGGCGGGCAGGACGCCGTTGCGGGCGCGGAGGACGGAGTCCTTGACGATGACGTTGGCGCCGTCGTTGGCGATGACGGCGGTGCGGACGACTCCCTTGTTGTCGATCCGGGCGCCGTCGACGACAAGCGTGGTCGAGGAACCGTCGCCGACGACCGCGGCACCGTAGCCCGCGAAGTCGCAACGGCCGTTGCCCGTAAGGGAGATGGCGGGCCGGTCGAGGGTGTAGGTGGCGTCCTGGACGTAGACCCCGTCGAAGCACTCGCCGGTCGAGGTGATCGACACGTTCTTCGCGTAGGCGTCCGTCAGCTTGCCGCCGAGAACGGCCGCGAGGACGGACTTGTCCTTGACCACGCCGTCGCCGTCGACGTACACCGCCTGCCGGAACGGGAAGGTGAGCGTCTCGTACGTCACCTCGTTGGCGGCTGAGACGGTCAGGACGACGTCACCCCGGTAGGTGCCGGCCTGGATCAGGGTGGCCGTTCCGCCGGTGGCGGTGAGCAGTTGGCCGGTCTCCACTCCGTCGACGGTCAGGGAGAGGCTGGAGCCGTCCGGGGCGGCGATCGTGCCGCCGTCGGCGATGGACAGCTCGCTCACGCGGGTGGTCGCGGAGACCGTGTACGTCTCACCGGATGCGACCGAGATGCGCGTGCCCGAAGCCTTCGTGGCCTTGGTGGCCGTCGGCGCGGCGGTGGCGGACGCCGCCGGAACCAGTACGGCTCCGGCCGTGGCGGTACCGGCGATCAGGACCGAGCGTCGGGTGATCAGCGTCATTGCTTGCCTTCCCAGGGATCGATGCGCCGTTGCGCAGAGTGACCGGCAGGCCGTCGAACGCGGGGTGCGGACGGCGCGGCGGAGGCACCGAAGGTGCGCACGAGGGAGTGAAGCAGCCATGAGAACCAGGGAATAGGCGGGCGGCACACACATATGGGAGTCCGATGCCTCGGATCAGGCGGACCATTTCATGGCGGTCACACAGAGTCGTCATAGCGGGTGTGCTCCCGTACGCGCGACGGCGAGGCGGGCGGCTCGTCAGCCGTCCACCTCGCCGTTTCCCGCGCCCCGATCAGCTACGCCGGGGCGATCATTCCCGCCGACAGGTCGATGTCGGCCCCGCACAGGCCTGGCATCGCGAGCATCGCCACCAACGCCTGCGCGACCTCGTGCTCCTCGACGAGCCGGCCGAGGGCGGCCCGGGAGGCGAAGTCGCGTTCGGCCTCGGCGACGGTGCAGCCGGTCAGTTCGGCGGTGAGCCTGAAGTTGCGGTCCATGCGCGGGCCCCGAACCGGGCCCGGGGAAAGGGAGTTGACCGCGATCCCCTGCGGGCCCACCTCCCCCGCGAGGGTCCGGGTCAGGCCGAGCAGCGCCATCTTGGAGGCGGTGTACGGGGTGCGGTTGAGGAGGGGTCGCTTGCCGCTGACCGAGGCCACGTTGACGATGTCACCGCGCCCGGCGGCGAGCATCGGCGGCAGGAAGGCGCGGCACATCAGATAGACGCCCCGGACGTTGGCGGCGAACACGTCGTCCCATTCGTCCGGCTCGATGTCGACGAGGGGACGGACCGGGCCCGCGACTCCGGCGTTGTTGACGAGCAACGACACGTCCTCGTCGGCGAGTTGGGCGGCCAGGGCGCCGACGGCCGGCGGGTCGGAGACGTCACCCACTCCCGTACGGGCCTGTCCCCCGTCCTTCTCCACCTGTGCCGCCGCGTCCGCGAGCGCCGTCTCGTTGCGGCCGACCAGGATCACCCGGGCCCCGGCGTCCGCGAGGGCGAGCGCGAAGGCGCGCCCCAGCGGCCCGCCGCCGCCCGTGATCAGTGCCGTACGGCCGTCGAGAGGCGTACGGCGATCCGAGGTGACGCCGGGATCCGAGGTCACGCGGTGTTCCAGGGCAGCTCGTCGCCCGCGGCCTTCGCCGCCCGTACGTCGCCGGAGCGCGCGTGGCCCTCGAAGAGCTCGACGCGGGCCGCCCGCCCGCACAACCGGCCGAGGAGCGTCTGGGAGTCGGTGTCGGTGACCTCCTGGTAGGTGACCGTCTTGAGGTACTTCCCCACCCACAGGCCGCCGGTATAGCGCGCGGCACCACGTGTGGGCAGCACATGGTTCGTGCCGATGACCTTGTCGCCGAACGACACACAGGTGCCCTCGCCCAGGAACAGGGCGCCGTACTGGGTCATCCGCTCCAGCGCGAGGCGCGGTTCGGCGGTCAGGACCTCCACGTGCTCGAAGGCGAAGTCGTCGGCGAGGGCGTACAGCTCGTCGAGGGTGTCGACGACGTGCACCTGGCCGTGGTCGCGCCAGGCGGGCTCGGCGAAGTCGCGGGTGGGCATGCCGGGCAGGAGGCGTTCGACCTCGGCGATGGTCTTCTCGGCGACCTCGCGGGAGGTGGTGATGAGGACGGCCGGGGAGTCCGGGCCGTGCTCGGCCTGCGAGAGCAGGTCCACGGCACACACGAACGGGTCGGCCTGGTCATCGGCGAGGACCAGGATCTCGGTCGGCCCGGCGAACAGGTCGATGCCGATCTCCCCGAACAACTGCCGCTTGGCCTCGGCGACATAGGCGTTGCCGGGCCCGGCGATGAGATTGACGGGCCGCATCGTGTCGGTGCCGACGGACATGGCGGCCACCGCCTGCACCCCGCCGAGCAGCCAGATCTCGTCCGCGCCGGCGAGATGCATGGCGGCGACGGTGGCGGCCGGGATCTCCCCGTGGATGGGCGGCGTACAGGCGACGACCCGGGGCACGCCCGCGACCTTGGCGGTGACGATGGTCATGTGGGCGGAGGCGGTGAGCGGGTAGCGGCCGCCGGGGATGTACGCGCCCGCCGCCTGCACCGGGATGTGCTTCTGCCCGAGCCGCACACCCGGCAGCGTCTCCACCTCGAACTCCCGCAAGGAGTCGAGCTGGTGGCGCGCGAAGGTGCGTACCTGCTCCTGGACGAAGCGGATGTCGTCGATGACCTGCTGCGGCACCGACGCGATGATCTTCTCGACCTCCTCGTCCGTCAGCCGGAAGGAGTCGGGGCTCCACTTGTCGAACTTCTCGGAGTAGGCGCGTACCGCCTCGTCGCCGCGCGCCCGGATGTCCGCGATGACGCCGGTCACGGTCTCGCGCACCTGGGCGAGCGAGGCGGTCACCTCCGACTTGGGCACGGCGTGCTTCAGGATCGTTGCCACAACTGCGGCCTTTCTGCGGGTGGTTCGCGACAGTGGGGATGCCAGACCAGGGGGTCGGACGGAGGTGTCGGACGGAGGTGTCAGACGGGAGGCGCCACGAACAGCACGTCGGGGTCGTTGAACTGCTCCTTGGCGACCGACTCGCTCATCGGGTCGGCAGTGCCCCACTGGTCCTGGGTGATCGGGTCGTCGACGTCGTGCCGGCCCGGGTGCCACAAGTCCTCTTCGAGGACGGCGAGTTCGGTCGTGTACTCGACGGTGTTGCCGTGCGGGTCGTGGAAGTAGGAGAAGGTGTTGTCGCCCGCGAGATGCCGCCCGGGCCCCCAGGTCAGCCGGGTCCCGGCGCGCAGTGCCCGCCCGGTGCCGCGCATGTACTCCTCGACCCCGCGCATCTCGAACGAGGCGTGGTGCAGGGAGACATGGGGTCCCCGGGCGATCGCGAAGGAGTGGTGGAGCGGGCTGCACCGCAGGAAGTACATGAGGTCGCCCATGTGCGTCGAGTACAGGGTGTCGGTGAGCCGGAACCCGAGGTGCTGGACGTAGAAGTCCCGAAGCCCTTCCGGGTCCTGGGAGTTGACCACACAGTGCGAGAGCCGGACCGGGATCGCCTCCCGCTCCTCGATCTTCCGGTGAACGCGGGTCTCGACATCCGCCGAGACCTCGACGACCCGCCCGTCCGGGTCGAAGAACCGGAAGCCGTAGCCCCCGCCCGGGGTGTCCAACACACCGGGCTCACCGAGGAGTTGAATCCCGGCCCGCCCCAGCCGACCGTGCAACTCATCCACCGCAGCCGGCGATACGGCCCCGAAGGCAACCAGATCCATCCGCTTCCGCTCGTCCTCGCGGATGCGGACGATGTACTGCTCGGGGCTGCCCTCGGCGGCGAAGAAGGCGACTCCGCTGTCGTTGGCGACCTCGGTGAGGCCCCAGGTGGTGCCGTAGAAGGCGCGCTGGCGGGCGAAATCCGGTACGGCCAGGTCGACATGGCGCAGATGGGTGATGGGCTGGAAGACACTCATGCGTGGCTCCTGACGGTGTTGCGCTGGTGGCCCAGGCCGGTGATCTCGGACTCGACGACGTCGCCGGGCTTCAGAAAGACGCCCCAGTGCGCGCCGTTGCCGGCCGGGGAACCGGTGAGCAGCAGGTCGCCGGGGCGCAGGGTGGTGGTCGTGGAGACGTACTCGATGAGCCGGGGGATGTCGAAGATCATGTCCTTGGTGGACTCGTCCTGGCGGACAACTCCGTTGTGACGCAGGGTGATCCGCAGGTCCCCGGGGTCCCCGACGAAGGCCGCCGGTACCAGGAAGGGCCCGGTCGGCAGGAAGGTGTCGGCGTTCTTGGCGGTGAACCAGTCGGTGCCGATGGCCTTGAGGTCGGGCCGGTAGAGGCGGTCACGAGTCGTGAGGTCGTTGCTGATCGTGTACGCGGCGACGTACTCCATCGCCTCCTCGGCCGCGACGTTCCTGCCCGACTTGCCGATGACGAGGGCGAGTTCGAGTTCCCAGTCGTGCTGTTCGCCGAGCGGGGGGAGCACGATGTCGTCGTAGGGACCGCTGATCGCGCGCGGGGAGCCGAGGAAGACGTACGGCACTCCGTTGCGGGCGCGCTCGTCCATCATCAACTCGGCGTCGGCGCGGGCCTCTTCGGGGGTGGCGCCGTGCACGCTCTCCTTCTCGGCCGCGACCAGATCGACCACGTGCTTGCGGTAGTTGGCGCCGCTCTGCAGGATCTGGCCGGGTTCGATCGGGGTCAGGACGCGCAGCGCGGCCAGCTCGTGCCAGGTTCCCTCGGTGGACCGGGCCAGATCTTCGAGCCGGGGCAACCAGCTGTCCCACTCCTCGACGAGCGCGCGGATCGACGGCACGAGGTCGGAGAGGTCGCGCACGCGGTCGCCGGTGACCAGGCCGGGGAAACCCGCCTCACCGGAGGCACCGGAGGCGAACGTGCCGAGCGCGAAGGGTCCGGCGTGGGTGGGCAGTTGATCGGGCACGGCGCTCTCCTCGTACGGGTGGGGGCTCGCCCTCGACGCTAGGCAGCCCGGGGACCGGGCGGAAATGGCGATCCGCGATGCCTGCCATCACCGGCCCACCGGGCACGCACCCGCTCCTCCAACACCGGCCCACCGGACACCGCCCCGCTCCTCCATCACCGGCCCACCGGACGGCTGAACCGCTGGTCCATCGCCGTAGGGGATGCATGACGTCCCCCTTGCCGATGCCTCGATCCGTTGACCGTGCATCGACCGCCCACGCAGGCTCGGAGCACCCACTTTCCCGAGGAGAAGCCCGAGGAGAAGAGCGTGATAGTCGAGCATGCCGAGCTGACCGTCGAGGCGGGTCGTGAACGGGAGTTCGCGGAGGTGTTCGGCAAGGCCCGTGAGGTGCTGGCCGAGGCCGACGGGTTCCGCTGGGCCGAGCTGCTGCGCGGTGCGGAGCGGCCGACGACCTTCCTTCTGCTGGTCGGCTGGGAGTCGGTCGAGGCGCACAACGTCGGCTTCCGGGAGTCCGAGGCATTCGGGCGCTGGCGGGCCCTGGTCGGGCCGTTCTTCGCCGAGCCGCCGACCGTCGAGCACTTCCACGAACTCGGCGACCGGCGGGGGCCCGGGGGCCTGCCCCCGGAATGAGCACAGCCAGGCTGACCCACCACTTCTGTCTACGTTCGCAAGGATCGCCCATGCCCGTACAAAAGGTGCTCGTCGTCGGCGGCGGCATCACCGGAAGCGTGCTCTGTCTCGCGCTCGCCCAGCGGGGCGCCGAGGTGGAGCTCGTCGAGATCTCTCCGCAGTGGTTCGGTGTGGGCCATGGCATCACCCTTCAGGGCAACGCGCTCAAGGCGCTGCGGTCCGTGGGTGTCCTGGACCGGGTGCTGGCCCGGGCGGTGCCGTTCGACCTCATGCGGCTGCGCCGGGCCGACGGCGGGCTGCTCACCGAGTTGAGCACCCCGCACACCGGCGGGCCCGAACTGCCGTCCACCGCAGGGGCGTTGCGCTCGGATCTGCAGGACGCGCTGTGCGACGCGGTGCGCGCACACGGGGTGCGGGTCCGCCTCGGGCTGAGCGTGGAACGGCTCGACCAGACACCCGACCACGTGGACGTGGCCTTCACGGACGGTACGACCGGCCGCTACGACCTCGTCGTGGGCGCCGACGGCATCAACTCGGCGATGCGCGAACTGATCGGCATCGACGCCAAGCCCCGTCCCGTCGGCATGTCGATCTTCCGGGTCGTCGCGGAGCGCCCGGCCGAGATGGACTGCGCCGAGGTGTACTACGGCGGCCCCCGCTTCAAGGCCGGCTACAGCCCGATCTCCCCCGACCAGTGCTACGCCTACCTCCTCGACGAGAACCTCGACACCACCCTGATCGGCCCCCGCGCCCCGCTCGACCTGCTGCGCGAGCGCGGTGCCGGGTACGGCGGCACCTGGGGCAAGATCCTCGCCTCGCTGCCCGACGACACGGCGGTGGACTACCGCTGGATCGAGGCGATCCTCGTCGACGAGCCCTGGCACCGGGGCCGCGTGATGGTCATCGGCGACGCCGCGCACGCCTGTCCGCCGCTGATAGCGCAGGGTGCCGCGATGTGCATGGAAGACGCCGTGCTGCTCGCCGAGTTGGCGACGGGCGACGAACCGACCGAGAAGGCCCTGGACCACTTCATGGCCCGGCGGCTGCCCCGCGTCCGGATGGTCCTGGAGAACTCCCTCCGGCTCGCCGACTGGGAGATCCACCCGGACACCCCCGGCGCCGACCCGGCCCGGATCATGTCGGAGACCCTGGACAGCCTGACGGCGGCGGCGTGACCAGCTCGCCCGTGGTCGACTTCCACGGCCACCTCGCCGTCCCCGCCGCCGACGCCCTGATCGCGGGCACCCCTGGTCTCGCCGCCGAGCTGGCGGCCGACCAGCGCGCCCACTCCCCCGCGTCCATGACCGCCAACCGCGCCCAACTCCAGCGCCTGACCGCCAAGTTGACGGACGTCACCACCCGCCTCGCGGATCTCGACGCGATGGGCGTCGACATCCAGGTGGTCGGCCCGATGCCGATGCACCACTACTGGGCGGACCCGGACCTCGCGATCCACCTCGCCCGCACCGTGAACGCAATAGTGGCCGCCCACTGCGCCACCGCACCCGACCGCCTGTACGGCCTGGGCACCGTCCCGCTCCAACACCCGGACCTGGCCGTCGCGTTGCTCGACCAGGCGGTCAACGACCATGGTCTGTACGGCATCAGCGTCTCCACGACGGTCGACGGCCGCGAACTCGCCGACCTCGCACACGACGTGGTGTGGCAACGGGCCGAGGAGCTGGGCGTGGTCGTCTTCGTGCACCCCTGGGGCTGCTCCCTCGGCGAACGCCTGGCCACCAACTACCTGGGAAACACGGTCGGTCAGCCGGTGGAGACGACGGTC
>Ga0307515_10002350_pt1 | contig 41304 bp, 60 predicted proteins | sample 17_EM_MG_FD_194513 | JGI IMG/M metagenome (GOLD analysis project Ga0307515, IMG submission 194513) | Populus trichocarpa ectomycorrhiza microbial communities from riparian zone in the Pacific Northwest, United States - 17_EM | ecosystem: Host-associated > Plants > Roots > Unclassified | place... | reverse complement strand
CTCGTTTGCTTCTCTCTCTCCGGCCCGAATTGGGGGCTGAGAGGGGTAATGGTATTCCTCGAGGAAGGTTATCCAATGGAATTGCCCCTGCGACACCAAACACCCTCGGCCATCCCGAATGCCGATTCCGAGCTGGCGAAGACTCGACACCGCGACGGCTTGAGCTGCGATACGCCCTCGGCATACGTTTACGATGCCAACGGGCACAAGCGCTGGTGCATCGACTGCGGAACGCAGCTCGGCGAGCAGGCATATCGCCCAGATGGAGCCGACGTGCCACATTGGGCACTCGGGGCGTTCATCGTTGGACTGACGGTCCTCCTGCTCCTGGTGGGCATCGCGATGGCCCTGGGAGGTCACGGGACGAACTCGCAGGACACGGGGGGTATCGGAGGGGGGGTGCGTGCCACACCAACGACGTACGGGCCTCCGGATGGCAACGTGCGGCCCGGCAGTGGCTCGCTGCCTCGCCCGACTCCACTCCCGGCTCCGATGGTATCTTCGTCTCATGCTGGGTGACACGGGCGCGGCAATCTGGACCGCATTCCAAGCCGATAAGCTGGACGCAGGATCAAAGGCCCTTGTCCGTGAGCTGGCGCGTTGTGCGGACACGTTGGACCGTCTGGACAGTCTGGCCATGGGCCGACGCGAAGAATGGGTCTCACTCACGTTTGACGACATGGGCGAGGTTCATCTCACGGTGGACAAGATCCTTGAGGTAAGACGGAGTCACCAGCTCGCTTTTAAGGCCCTGTACGCCGAGGTTAGGGCTGCGGGAGTCAAGGCAGGCGGGTTGGGCAGCATCAGCAAGGACGAGGAGCCCGAGGACATGCTCGCTAAGCTGCGACGACAGAAGGAACAACGTGAGGGTCAATCCGGGTGAGTTGATCAAACCCCGAGTCGCCAATTATCCGCCCTACATGACCAGCGCTGGATCTGAAGTCGTTGACCTGATGTACCAGCTCGGTCGGCCCCTCGACCCGTGGCAAGCATGGATTCTAGAGCGGGGGCTTGGTCAGAATCGGGACTTGGATACCGGTGCGCTTGAGATGGCTGCCGATACGTGCGGCTGCTGGGTGTCACGTCAGAACGGCAAAGGCGACATCATCATGGCGCTTGAGGTCGGCTGGCTATTCCTGTTCAAATCCGTGCTTATCGGTCACTCGGCCCATCTGTACTCGACGGCGGCAGAGGGTTTTGTTCGAATTAAGACCTTGATCGAGGAGAACCAGGCCATTCTCGGCTCCGCGATCAAGCAGGTGTGGAGTGCTAACGGCAAGCAGGGCATCGAGCTGACTCCGAAATACAATCGAGCCCGCTTGCTGTTCATGGCGCGTGAGGGCGGACAGGGTCTGGGATTCTCCTTCCCTAAGCTGATCCTCGATGAGGCTCAAGCTCTGGATGGGGACCTGATGCAGACCGTGTTGCCAACTCAGTCTGCAATGCCCGATCCGCAGGTCTGGTTCTTCGGTACTCCACCTAGAACCGGGAAGGCGTGGATTTACCAGATCAAGAACAACGGGGAAGGGTGTGACCCGGATACCGCCTGGTTCGATTACGGCATCGAGTATATCGACCCGAACGCGCCGGAGTTTAAGGAGGTGGTTGGCACTCCCGAGACAAACAAGCTGACCAACCCGAGCATGGGGGTTACCAGACCCAATGGAACGGGGGTGCGGCCCAAGGCAGCAAACAGCGAGCTGAAGAAGCTCGGTTTGACCATGCGGTTTGCCCAAGAACGCAACGGGATGTGGCTTCCGCAGGAGCGCACGGCTGACGACCACGCAATCGACCCAATCATCTGGGCAAGCCGGAAGGCAGCGAAAGCTGAGGTGCCCGGAGACCTGGTTATAGCGTTTGGCGTGAACGCGCGACGCACTCATGCCACGATCATGTGGGTTGGTAAGATTGGTGGGTATTGGAGGCTCGGTATCGCTGACCACAAACCCGGCACGGCGTGGCTCATCCCCCGACTGGTCACCCTCAAGGCGCAGTACGCTCCGATCGCCTTCACGTCTGACGTGCGGGGGGAGACTACGATCAAGGACTTGAAGGAGCATGGGATCAAGCTGCCGGACGATCCGGAGAAGCCGAAGCGGGGGGATTTGATTCTTCCGACGATCGCGGACGTGGCGGCAGCATTCGGCATGATTGTCGATGCCGCCAACAATGGGACCCTCTTGCATCACAACGAGGTGCCTCTCAACTCGGCCATCTCGGTTCCGCCTCGCCCCCTGGGGGGAGGATCGACCTTTGATCACAAGGTCGGGGTTGAGGTAGGTCCTGCGACCTGCGGGGGCTTGGGCATGTGGGCACATCGAGAGCGAGTCGATGCGATCGTTGACGATTACGACCCACTTGCCAATATCCACTAACGGTCTGGTGCTCTCCTGGTACACTGCCTGCTAGGGTGTAACCTGGGCGGAGGGACGAGATGATTCGAGTGATCGGGGGAGCGGCAGCCTTCCTCGGTTGGCTTGTCCGTCTGATCCTGCTCTCGTGGCCCCTCACTGTTCGGGCTCTTGGATTCGGGCTAATGACCTACTCGGTCTGGTTGTCCTGGCCCCGATTGGCCTGGGGGTTTGCTGGGATCTCCCTGCTCTGCTTGATCATGATTACCCGACCAACGGATAGGCGGAAGACATGAGGCTGCCGTTTGGCTGGGGAGCGCGCTCCGCAGAGCCGGAGAAGCGCGACTACATCGGCCAATGGCCGACCTCGCCGCTGTCCGGTCTTCAATTCGGCATGGGTCGCTCATACGCTGAGGTAGACGTCACGCAGGGCGAAAGCAGCTTGCAGTCGATCGCCTACCGGACCGCAGTCGATCTGATGTGCTCGTTGGTGTCCGAACTACCCTTCACGGTCTATTCGGGTGAGGGTGTGGACCGTCGGAAGCGTCAGACACCCGGCTACCTGCTCGACCCTGCCGGAGACGGCTATGGGGTTGAGGACTGGGCTTACATGCTGGTTCAGTCCTGGTTGATGCGAGGCAATTGCTTCGGCAACATCGTGGATCAGGGACCCACCGGGATGCTCCGTCAAGTGGACCTTTACCACCCCGACCGGGTGAACGCGCGGCTTGAGGGTGGCACACCGATCTGGACGGTTAACGGGCGGATTCAGAAGCAGGGCTCGATGTTCCATCGTCGGGCTTTCCCGGTCGCTGGGTGCCTCCTAGGTCTAAGCCCGGTTGCGATGCACGCGGACTCGATTGGTCTTTCAGTCGCTGCCACACGCTTCGGAAAGTCCTGGTTCCAGGATGGGGGTCACCCTGGGGGCATCCTGTCAAACTCGGAAGCCGACATGAGTGATGATCGGGTGGTTCAAACTGCCAAGGACCGATTCATGGCGGCTCTGTTCGGTACTCGTGAGCCTGTGGTGCTCGGTCGAGGGTGGAAATTCGAGCAAATCCAGATCGCACCCGAGGAGAGTCAATTTCTTGAGACGCAGGGCTTCAGTGAGGCTCAGTGCGCTCGGATTGTTGGAGCCGGAGTCGCCGAGGTCCTCGGATACGACACCGGTACCACGATGACCTACTCGAACATGGTGGACCGCGACATCTCGTTGCTGAAGTACGCGGCAGACCGTTGGTTGCGCCGAATGGAGCGGATCTACTCCTCGTTCCTGCCTCGACCCCAGTACGCCAAGTTTGAGCGCGACGCGTTCCTGGACACGAACATCATGCAGAAGTGGTTGGTCAGCGAGAAGAAGCTGAACACTGCGGCTTACACGATCAACGAGATCCGAGCCTCGAATAACGATAAGCCGGTCGAGTGGGGCAACAAGCCCTTCAAGCTGACCGAGGTAGAGGCAGCGAAAGAAGCCGAGCCGCCCGCCGATCCGGAGAACCCACCGGAGCCGGGAACGGACCCCGTACCACCGACAGGAGGAAACGCATGAGGATTAAGGGCCTCCCGGTCGTTCGGTCGGGAATCCTGGTTCCGTTCCGTGCCGATGAGGGCACGACGGATCCGGAGGCAACGGAAACGGACGATGGCACCCTTGGTCGGCTGTTCGTCCGCTTCTCGCCGTTCAACACCCCCTACGAAATCAATTCGTGGTGGGAGGGCCGGTTCATGGAACACACCGAGCCCGGGTCGTTCCGCAAGACGATCTCGGAGAGCAAGCGGAGTGACGGGACCTTCGGGACTAAGGTCCTGTTCAATCATGGCGGAGACCTCAACATCGGGGACAAGGTGCTTACCGTCCCGGACCGTCTGGCCGAAGTGAACACCGACGGATATCATGGGCCGGAGCTGGAAGGCGACCTGCTGGACACGAGCTACAACCGGGACCTGCTGCCTGGGTTGAAGCGCTCGGCGTACGGCTCCAGTTTCATGTTCGAGGTCATCCGGGAGTCGTGGAACAACGAACCCGACCCGAGCGACACCAACCCCGAAGGTCTGCCCGAGCGGACCATCCAAGAAGTGCGTCTGTTCGAAGCGGGTCCCGTCACGTGGCCAGCCTCGCCGACAGCCAGCGCGGGCATGCGCACCCAAATCGTCGGTCGCTGCGGCACCGATGGCTGGATGGAACGACTTCAGACCCGGAACGTCCGACGCTACGACGATCTGGTACGATCGTTCGAAGCATTCCGGGCGATGTACAAGACGCCCGACTTCAAGCCCGGTACCCCGACACCCGAGTCCAACCCGGACACGCGCCGTCAGGTCGAAGAGGCAGCACACCGCGCGGCAACAATCCGTGCGCGTCGACTCGCACTGATGAAGATGGGGTACTGATGAACCTGACCCGAGGCTACACGCCTCCTCGCAAGCCGACCATCATCGGCTACCGCAAGAACGGCTCCCCGATCTGGCTCGCCGCTGGCGCACAGCCGGACGAGCTGGAGCAGATCGCATCCCGCCAGCGGGAGCTGCTCGACCTCATGGAGGCCACGAGCGCGGACATCGACAAGGAAGGTCGTACCGCCGAGCAGCGGTCGGCCGACGTCAAGACGTTCGACGAGTACGAGGCCGAGTTCAAGAAGAACGAAGGTCGCGAGGCCGAGATCAACAAGGGTGTCGAGGAGCGCAAGGCCCGTGAGGCCCGGGTCAAGGCCGCGCGTTCCCACTACGGCGACGTCAACATCAAGCCGGGCAAGGACTCCGGCATGGACCGCTGGAACGTCGACTACCGGCAGATCGGGTACGAAGACTCGGCCGAGGTCTGGCACCAGCGCGCGGCGACCATGCTCGACGACAAGAAGGTCCAGCGACACCTCACACCCGACCAGCGGACCCGGCTCAACGCGTTGACGCAGCGCAAGGACGGGGACACCGACGGCGAGCTGATCGCCGCGTTCCTGGTCGCCACGTCCAACCCGCACTACCGTTCGGCGTTCCAGAAGGCTTCCTCGGGCCTCGCCCCGGTATTCAGCCCCGAGGAGGGTCGCGCCGTCCGTGAGGTGAACTACCTCAAGCGTGCGATGGCCATCGGTTCCGACGGCGCGGGCGGTTTCGCCGTCCCGGTCGTGATCGACCCGACGATCATCCTGACGGCGCAGGGGTCGGACAACCCGATCCTCAGCCGGGCACGGGTCGAGACGATCACAAATGACGAGTGGAAGGGCCTCTCGTCGGCAGGCGTGACGTGGAAGTTCGATGCCGAGGCGGCAGCCTCGACCGACAACGCGCCGACCATCGCCCAGCCGAGCGTGCCGACCAAGCGCGCGGACGGGTTCATCCCCTTCTCGATCGAGGTCGGACAGGACTGGCCCGGGTTCGCCGAGCGCATGTCGGAGCTGCTCGGTTCCGGCTACGACGAGCTGCTGGCCGACAAGCTCACGATCGGTACCGGCGCGAACACCCCGACCGGTGTCATCGCCAAGATCTTCGCCATCACGTCCCCTGCGACGGTTAAGACCGAAGTCGCCGTGGCGGGAGCCATCGCGACGTCGGACATCTACAACATGTGGGCTGCACTTCCGCAGCGGCACCGTCGCCGTGGAACCACCGCCTGGATGTCGTCGACCAAAACCCAGAACGCCATCCGGCAGCTCGGTACCCTCGACCCGAACTTCACGGTCAATCTGACCGAGGAGGGTATCGGCGCGCTGTTCGGTCGCGGATACGACATGAACGACTACATGGCCGACTTCGCAGCCGGTACCGGCACGCAGAGCTGGGTCACGGTCGGCAACTGGCAGGGCTACCTCATCGCGCAGCGCGCGGGCATGAACATCGAGTTCGTCCCGATGCTGTTCGACGTCACGAACAACCGCCCGACCGGTCAGCGCGGTTGGTTCGCGTGGGCTCGGATCGGCGCGGACGTCGTGGACCCGACGGCGTTCCGTCTCCTCACCAACCGGAGCGCGTAACCCCGACTCGATCACCTACCGGCTCTCGTTTCCAGTCTCGTCCCTGGGGGCGGGGGCCGGTAGGCTACGATAGGACATTCCGATTGGACGAGTGGCTCGGGAGGGTCAATCATGAAGTACAGCTCATTCTCAGGCATCGTGGCCTGGTCGCAGGGCGAAATCTTGCTCCAGCATGGCCAGGCAGCTGACGATGACCATCCCCTGGTTCAGGAGCGACCCGACCTGTTCAGGGGGTTGGCTCCTCGGGCCGACCTGTCCACCTCGCCCACCCCCGACCCAGTGGAGCACGTGGAGCGGGCAACCCGCGCGCCGGGTGAGACCCGTCCGACGCGCATCCCGAGGGCTGGTTCGGCTCAGTGACGGGAGTGGCTCCGGTGGACGAGACGGCTGCCACCCCCACCGATATACCGGCGGATACCAGCGAGGTCGCGGGAGAAGCTCCCGGAGGCCAGGACGGGGCGCCCTCGGACGAGAGCGTGCAGGTAGCGTACCTGCACTCCAGCCGAGTTTCCCATTCCTGGCACCAGAGCATGATGAACCTGATCGGCTGGGACAAGTCGGTCGGGCTGAACGTCATCCGCTCGATGCCGTATGGCGTGTCCTGCTCGGGGCCGAACAGCCTCGTCGAAGGCCGCAATATGGCGGTAACCCACTTCCTGGACAAGACGGACGCCGGTTGGCTGTTCTTCGTGGACACGGACATGGGTTTCCGTCCTGATGCGATGGAACAGCTCCTGCTCGCTGCCGATCCGGTGGAACGACCGGTCGTCGGTGGGCTGTGCTTCGCCATGAAGCACATCGGGCCGGATGGTCAGGGTGGGCAGAAGGTGCTTCCCATCCCGACTCTGTTCATGCTGGCGAAGAATCCGGGGCAAGGCATTGGGTTCGCCAACCGGTTCATCTACCCGCCGGATTCGATGGTTCAGGTCGCAGGAACCGGGGCAGCGTTCATCCTCATTCACCGGTCGGTCCTGGAGAAACTGAGGGACTTGCACGGGGACGTCTGGTTCAACTTCGTGCAGTATGGGGACGGAGCGCAGGTCAGCGAGGACCTGTCGTTCTGCTGGCGGGTCGTGCAAGCTGGCATGCCGATCTTCGTTCACACGGGAGTCAAGGTCACTCACCACAAGGAGCTGTGGCTCGGTGAGGAAGACTACCGGATGCCGGACCGCGAGCCGATGCAGAAGATGATGGACGCGGTGACCGAGGATGTCGACGCGGCAGCGAAACAAATGGGCATGGCGCTGGTCGACCGCACCGACTGCCCCCCCGATGTCGATCCGGCCAAATGGGCGTTGTTCAACCGCCAGCAGCGCCGGGAGTGGGGGAAGCGTCGTGCTTAATCCGCTGGAAAGCTGGGATCTCGGCAAGACCTGGAACACCTTCCCGAGTGGGACCTTCCACGGGCAGGTGATGGGGGTCGAGATCCAGAAGTCGGATGACGACCTCGAACGATACCGGGAGCTGGTCGAGATCAGCCAACCGGACATTGTGATCGAGACGGGGACCCGAGCCGGGGGGTCAGCCCTCTGGTTTCACAAGGAGCTTGGCCTCCAGGTGATCACGATCGATCTCGCGCCGCAGTGGGGATCGAACGGCCCACCTTGGATCGAATCGTGGGGAGCCAATGGGGGTCCGGGTGCCTCGCCCATCCACTCGATCTCGGGGCGCAGCTCGATTCGAGAAGAGCTGACCCATGAGGTCAAGCCTTTCATCGAGGGCAAGCGGGTCATGGTCAGTCTTGACTCGGACCACCACTCGTCCCATGTGCAGGCCGAGATGGCGACGTGGGGGCCGCTCGTGTCGCCCGGATGCTACATGGTGGTCGAGGACGCGTGCTTCGACGCCTTCCACGAGTTCGGGCAGTCGGACTGGGCTCGGCTCGGTGGGCACAAGATCCCCGAGATCGGTGGACCGCTAGATGCGCTCCGCAAGAGCGGAATCGAGCACTCGTCGGTGTTCTGGCGAGATGAAGTCCTCGAGAGTTTGACCGACATCTCGCATTCGCCCTGCGGCTGGTGGAGGAAGCATGAATGAGCTTGCGGTGATAGTGCCGACCCGCAGTCGGCCGCAGAACGTTGCCCCGATCCTCACTGCATGGGCTCAAACATCCGCCTGGTCGGTCGCTGACCTGTGGTGGGTCGTCGATGCCGACGATGCGGAGCTTCCGGCCTATCACAAAGTCCTCGATCAGTTCGCAGGTCCATTCCGTCTGCACATCATCCCGGAGTGGAGACCACTCGTTCCGAAGCTGAACGCCAGCGCAATCGGGCTGCGCAGGGAGTTCGGATACAAGAACCTGGCCTTCATGGGTGACGATCACATCCCGCGTACGCCGATGTGGGCTCACACCCTCGTGTCGTTCCATTCGCGTCGGCCCGGCTACATTTACTACGGTCGAGACGGGATCCAGGACCAGCGGTTGCCGACTTGGTGGTCGATGGATGGTCGGATCATCGACGCGCTGGGGCGGATGGTTCCGGCTCCCGTGCAACATCTATACTGTGACAATGCTGTCAAGGCTCTCGGCGAGAAGACCGGGCGCCTTGGCTTTCTGCCCGATGTCCTGGTCGAGCACATGCATCCGGTTGCAGGCAAAGCCGAAATGGATGCGCAGTACGAGCGGGTCAATCGGAGGCAGCAGTACGACCGGGATCGGGCTGCGTTCGATAGCTGGGTGGCGTCTGGGTTAGACCAGGATGCTACTCTCCTGGCAGACATCTGGGGGTGAGGCATGGCGATCGGCGACCCGTACATCACGCGGGACCAACTCAAGGGTGTTTTGGGCATCGAGTTGGCCAACACGGATGAGGACGTGCTGATCGATCGTGCCATCAAGGGAGCCGCTCGGTCGATCGAGCGTCGATCGGGCTGGCCCACCTTTTGGAAGACGACGGCGGCTGAGGCCCGGACCATCGACGTCACACGCAAGGTGGTTCGGGTCCGGACCGCTGGGTGGGTTTATGACAAGGTGTTGCTGCGCAACGGGATCGCGTCAGCAACCGGCTTCCTCGTCACGGGTTACACGAGCCCAGTCCTGATGCCGGAAGACGCCATTGCCGAGGGTCTGCCCGCTGACGCAATCCGTCTGCCGGGGGGCGGCTCGTACGGCAACTTCGGCTCGCTGGTGGTTACGGCCCAGTGGGGTTGGCCCGACGTGCCGGACGACATCGTCATGGCAAACCAGATGCAGGCTCATCGGTATTACGACCGGAAGGGCAGCCCCGAAGGGATCGCAGGGTCGGCCGAGTGGGGGATCACCCGAATCCCGCCTCTTGACCCCGACGTCCTGTCCATCTTGAAGGGTGGCGGGTTCATGAGGGCGGGTATCGGCTGATGGACTGGAACGCCATTGCTCTCAAGCTGGAAGCGGCTGCCGCGACCACCGGAATCAACGCATTGGACTATGTGCCAGATTCGCTGCCCACCGAGGCGTTCTACGTCGGTGAGATGGACATCGAAATGGATGTTACCTTCCGCAGGAACACCACCGATGGGGGTGGGCATGTCACCAGGGTCGGTACCGATCAGGGGACAATCACCTGTCGAGTGTTGGTTGCTCGGTCGACCGACAAATATGCGGTCCGCAAGATGCGTGAGTACATGGCTGGTTCGGGGCCGACCGCAGTTGCGGAAGCCCTGATTCAGGACAAGACCCTCGGGGGAACCTGCCACGCGTCGCAGTTGAAGCGTCTGCGGGGCAATCGGCTGTTCGAGGTCGGTGGCAAGATGTATTACGGCGTCGAGATGGAAATCTTCGTGATTGGGGCAGCATGACTAAGCTGGTGCTACTCGACTCGCGATTGTTCGTCGGTGGGGCCGACCTCTCCGGCTCTGGCAACAAGATCGAGTTGGAAGAGGAATGGGAAGCTAAAGCGGTAACCAACTGGCGTTCAGGTGGGGCCGAAGAGCTGATCGCAGGACTCGGCAAGGTCACAGCACAGGGTGAGGGGCAGTGGGAAGCCGGAGACGCGTCCAAGGTCGATGACGCGATGTGGGCGAGCCGTCGGATCATCGAACCCTGGTCGGCCGGACCAACCAATGCGTCCGACCTCGCACCCGGCAATCTGATGTACCTGACCCAGATGCTGCGCACCAAGTCGACCATCTGGGGCAACCTAGGCGAAGTTGCGGGCTGGACAGCCGACGCGAAGGGCTCGTGGCCACTCGTCCGGGGCCAGTCAGCCCATGCATCCGGCGTCCCGAGGACAGCAACCGGCAGCGGCACTGCCCTGCAACTCGGGGCGGTTCCCGCAGGGCAGCGAATGTACGCCAACGCGCACGTCCTGTCGGTTGCTGGAACCGCAGCCCCGACCATCACCCTGACCGTTCAGTCGGACAATGCGGTTGGCTTCCCCTCCTCGACGACGCAGCTCGCGTTCGCTGCCAAGACCGCTATCGGTGGCGAGTCGCTGCGGACCAACGGGACCGCTATCACTGACGACTGGTGGCGGGTTGGCTGGACCATCACCGGCACCAATCCCAGTTTTCTTTTCCTGGTATCACTGGGCATCGAGTAGGAGGATAGGCACATGACAAAAATCGTTTTGCTCGATGCGCAGCTTAGCATCGCCAACAACAACCTGACCTCGTATACCGCCAAGATCGAACTCAGCGATGAGTTCGAGGACAAGGACACCACGACGTTCGCGTCTGGCGGAGCGGTCGAGCTGTTGGGTGGCCTGGAGAAGTTCGAACTCGGCATCACCTTCAAGCAGAGCTACACGACAGCCGAGCTGGACGCCATCATGTGGGCTTTGCGCCGGAGTGTCGTGACGTTCTCCGGCCGAGCCGACGACGCGGCAGTCGGTGTCAGCAACCCGCAGTATCAGGGGTCCATTCTCATCAACAAGTGGGTGCCGATCTCCGGCTCGGTGGGCGACGTCGCAGAGGTCGACGTCACCTTCCCCGGCTCGGGTCCGCTCGCTCGGGTGACCAGCACGTAGTTCGCCGCTGGAGAGCCACACGGAGCACACGGCACGGCCCGGGGGTACCGCCATAGCCCCCGGGCCGCTCTGATTCGAGGGCGGACATTCCAGGGGGCACGACGCATGATCGAGATGGACGATAAGGACATCCGACGAGCCATGCATGCTCTCAGTCGAGAGCTAAGCTCCAGCAAGGTCGGTAAGCAGATCAAGCGGGAGACGAGCAAGCGTCTTCGGTCCCTCATGCAGCCGATGGTCAACAAGCGCAAGGCGGCTGTGCTCCGATTGCCCTCCCATGGGCATGTTGGCACGTCGATGCGGCAGGCTATCGCTAAGCGCGTGAAGGCTACCACCCGGTGGTCTGGCGAATCCGGTGGTGTGTCGATCTCGCAGTCGGCACGCGGGATGCCTCGCAACTTCAACATGGCCGGTCGCATGTTCAATCGGGCTGAGGGCTGGAATCCCAAGAACCTGGGGGGCGAGGTTGAACACCAGCAGGTTCGCCCTGTGGAGTGGTTCGACTCGCAGGCTGACCATGGGGATCGGGAGCGCGCACGTCACGAGATAGTCGAGGCCCTTGAGCAGACTGCTGGTAGGCTCGCGTCTGAGATCCGGCGCATCTAGGAGGACGAGACTAATGCAGGTGGAGTGGGATCCCGAAAACGGGGAAGACAAGCGGGAGTGGCAGTTCGATCCCGACGAGGTGTTTCGCAAGGATGCGAGCCTCATCGAGAAGCACTTCGGTGGCAGCTTTGATCAGTGGCGCGCTGGTCTGATGATCGGGAACATCGACGCGCGTGCCGTGCTGCTCTGGTACATGCTGAAGCAAGTGCACCCGTCCGTCAAGTTCGAGGACGTCCCGAACTTCCGGGTCCGGCAGCTCAAGACCGAGCTGGGCACGCTGGAGCTGAAGACGCTCTGGAAGCGTGCCGAGAAGATGAAGATGGACCCCGACACGCGCGAGGCATTCAACGCGCAGTTCGAGGGCGACATGCAAGACGCCATGAAGCGTGAGGGACTTGACTATCACGTCGAGATCGTCGATGGTCGCCTGGAGATCGAAGGCGGGTTGGTCGATCTCCCAAAACCGCAGTAACCTCCGAGACCCGAGAATACTGGCTTGACATCTCGTACCACTTGCACATCCATCCACGAGATCAAGAGCGCTTGACGGTCCAGGAGTGGAACGAGGCGGTAGCGGCAATCCGGGGGATCCGGGAGGAAGTCGCCAAGATGAAGAAGGACTAGGGAGGCGTCAAGGTGGGAGACACGGCCCTTATCTTCAACATCATGGCGAGGGACAAGACGTCCAAGACATTCGATAAGGTCAAGGCTGGGGCAGCTGTCGCAGGTGCGGCAATCGGCGCTGTTCTCATGTCAGCTGTCGGCACAGCCATCGAGAAGGGTAAGCTCGACGGTAAACTGGCGGCCCAACTGGGTGCCTCCCCGGCGCAGGCCAAAGAGATCGGTAAGCTAAGCGGCAAGGTCTATGCTGCCGGGTTCGGCGAGGACATGCCGGGGGTCGCGGCAGCAATCAAGGCAGCGACCCAGAACGGGCTAATCGACGTCAAAAGCATGAGCGCAGAGGCTAGTCAGGTAGCTGTCAAGAACCTGCTCACGGTTGGCACGGTGTTGGAAGAGGATAGCGAGCGGGTCAGCTCGGCTGTCTCCCAGATGCTGCGCACTGGGCTTGCCAAGTCCAGCGAAGAGGCAATGGACCTGCTGGTCACGGCGACACAGAAGGGCGTCAACAAGAGCCAGGACCTGCTCGACACTGTGAACGAGTACGGCACTCAATTCCGCAAGCTGGGGCTAGACGGAACCACCTCGATGGGCCTGCTCAGTCAGGCGATCAAGGCTGGAGCACGTGACTCGGACACCGCAGCCGATGCGTTGAAGGAGTTCTCGATCCGGGCGATCGACGGCAGCAAGGCGGCAGCCAACGGATATAAAGCTCTCGGGCTCGATGCCGAGGACATGATGGCCAAGGTCGCCGCTGGTGGTCCGGGAGCCGAGCAGGCACTCGGGGTTGTTCTAGACAAGCTGCGTGGCATGAAAGATCCGGTCAAGCAGAGCGCAGCGGCTGTCGGACTGTTCGGCACCAAGGCTGAGGACCTGGGCACGGCGTTGTACGCGATGGACGTTGACACCGCAGCGGCACAGATGGGCAAGATGGAGGGCGCGACCGGGCAGGCTGCGGCAACAGCTTCGGCCGGAATCGCGGGCTGGTCGGCTCTCGGACGCCAATTCCAGATGGCGCTAGTCGACACTCTCAGCAAGGCCCTGCCCGCAGTGAACGCCGTATTCGGGTTCATGCAGAAGAACAGCTCATGGGTGCAGCCGCTGGCGATCGGGCTCAGCCTGCTCGCTGCCGCGTTGGGCATCGTCTCGCTGGCAACCTGGGCATGGAATGCCGCCCTCGCAGTCAACCCGGTGACCTGGATCGTTCTGGGCATTGTCGCGTTGGTCGCGGTGATCGTGTTGGTGGCAACCAAGACCAAGTTCTTCCAGACGATCTGGGGGGCGACGTGGGGCTTCCTCAAGGCAGCGGGCATCTGGATTAAGAATGTCTTTGTCGGGTACTACACGTTCGTCTGGAACACGCTCGTCTCGGGAGCCAAGTGGGTATGGAAGATGGTTTCCATGTACTTCGGCTTCTGGTTCGGTCTACTGGGCAAGGTGATCAAGTGGATCGGTGACGCCAAGAACAAGATCGTGGATAAGTGGAACGCAGTAATCACCTTCTTCAAGAACGCACCGGGCAAGATCAGCGGCTCGCTGGGTCGGATGTTCAACGGGCTGTGGTCCGGCTTCAAGGGCGTCGTCAACCGGATCATCGGAGGGTGGAACAATCTCAGCTTCGGGATCCCGGGGTTCAGCTTCGCGGGGATCTCGGTGCCAGGGATCTCGGTTGGTACTCCGAATATCCCCTATCTGGCCAAGGGTGCCGGGATGGTTCAGCAAAGTGGTCTTGCGTTCATCCACCGGGGGGAGCAGGTAACCCCGTCGGCTCGGGTCACTCCCTACCACTCCACGGGTGGAGGTGGGGGTGGTACGATCACCCTCAGGAGCGACGGATCTCGGCTGATGAATCTGCTGTTGGAGATCCTGCGCGAGGCGATCCGAGAGCGGGGGGGCGACCCGGTGAAGGTGCTGACGCCGCGATGAGCACAACGCCAGTCGATCCGATCTTCGAAATGAAGATCGATGGGGTGTGGACCGACATCACCGAGGACGTGCGACTCAACTCCGCAGACTCGGGTGGCGGGATCAACATCGTACGCGGCATCCCGAACGAGGGCAATCGGGCCGAGCCCACCCAGCTCGATTTTGTCCTTAACAACCGGCACGGCGATTACAGCCCAAAGAACCCCTACTCTGTGAACTACGGGAAGCTCGGGCGGAATCAGCCCGTGCGAGTCGGGTTGTCCCGTAGGCGAGATACGTTCCAGCGGACCGAGACCGACTCGTGGGGGCGGCTGCCCAGCCGTGTCACCCCGGAGAACGTGACCGTTCTGGGTGAGCGCTGGAACCTAACTGGCACGGCTACGGCGTTCGATGTGACCACCGGGGCAGCGACCATACAGGCAGCTTCCGGTTACCGGATGGCGACGTTCGGGACTTACGGTGACGTCGAGGTCCTGACCAAGGTCAAGGTCAGCAATCTGACCTCCGAGTTCGGTATCGTGATGCGGCTCAAGTCGACGATCGAGTCGGTCGACCCGGGAGACTTTGAGCACGGGCTTGGCTCTTGGGTTCCGACCGGTGGCACGTCGACTCTGGCGATTTCGACTGCGCAATTCCACTCTGGCACCAGCTCGGCTCTGCTCACGGTCGCGGGCTCTCCGGCTTCCGTCACCGCTCGGACCACACAGATTCCGGTGGTCCCCGGTCGTAGCTACCGGCTGCGAATGTGGGTCCGCTGTTCGGCTACCAGGAACATCATCGCCTCGCTCGATTGGATTGACTCGGCCCTAGCCCCGGTGTCCAGTTCGACCAGCACAACAGCGGTCACGGCAAACACCTGGACGGTCATCGAGCTGACCGCTACCGCTCCTGATGCTGCGGCGTTCTTGAAGTACGGTCCGACCATGGACACGTCGCCAGCCAACGGCACGCTGTTGTTCCTGGATGACATCGAGGTGCTCGACCTCTCGGACATTGAGCTGTACTCGGCGTACATCACCCCTGGAACGCCGGACCTGCTACGGCTGGGCAAGGTGGTCGACACCTTCGCAGAGGCGATCTCGCAGAGCCGTCCGGTCAACGTCGTGGCAAATGACTTCTGGTGGTTCAAGGCCCAGATGTCCGGGATCCGACGGCGAGTCAAGTTCTGGAAAGACGGAGACGCAGAGCCGCTGGCCTGGAATTGGCGGACCTACGCGACGGCCAACGCGACCAATGACCACATCGTGCCGGAGTACGGCGAGGTTGGCGTCTTCTGCAAAGATGGCACTGCTCTTGTCACCTTCGCTGAGGTCGAGATCAACCAGTGGCGCGCGCATGCCGAGATTGCGAAGTTGCCGCAGCGCTGGGACCTAAGCCGACAAGACCGCTGGGTACCGGTCGCTGCCAGGGGAATCTTGCAGCGTCTGGGTCAGGGTCGCAAATCGCTTGACTCCGCCGTGACATTGCACCTTCAGGAGTACACGACCTCGCGGCTTTGGATTCCGCTTGAGACCGTGGACCCGGGATCGAACCTGGCAGGGAACCGGATCGATGGCGGAGCCGACGCGTATGTCGGTGGACTGTCGCAGGGGACCCCAGACCAGACCGGGACCTTTGCCCTACCCGGTGTCTCGGGCTATGCCATCCTGGAGAATGACAACTCGTTCTTGATTGCGCGGACCAAGCCGGGGGCGGCTGCTGGCACCTATTCCAATCTGGTGTTCTGGCGGATCCCGGCGGCTCCTTCGGCGGACATCCTGCTGTGGTCGGTTGAGACGAGTGGCACCGTTCGCCGTTTCCTGATCTATCTTCAGACGGACCTGTCGTTCCGGGTGGAGCTGCGCAGTGATGTAAATGCGCTGATTGCGTCCGGATTCGGTGCCGCGTATTCCGGGACAGACCTCCCGCTCGGGTGTTGGCTGGCTAGCAACCTGTACGTATTCCAGAACGGTGGCAACATCGAGTGGGCTTTGAACTACCACCGACCCGGGAGCGCCAACTTCTATACGGTCAATGGGGTAAACGCCGGAACGGTGGGTGTCTCGCGAGAAGTCCGCTTCAACAGCTCGTCTGTCCACACGGCTGCGGGCAACATGCAAATTGCCCACGTGTTCCATTACCCCGGGGACCTGCCGTTCGTCACAGCGGACTTCGCTCGGGCTGCCTATGCCTATATCGGGGAAGAGGCGGTCACCCGATATCTGCGGCTGACCGGTAACGCCCGGATCAACTCGACCACCACCGGATTCACGGGCGATTCAAAGCCCATGGGAGCACAGCGGCCAGCCAAGCTGCTTGACCTGCTGGAGGAATGCGCCGAGGTCGACGACTCGATCCTCATGGAGGAACGAGACGATTTTGGTCTGAACATGCGCACCCGCGAGTCTCTGTGGAACCAGATTGCTCTTGCACTGGACATCGACGCAGGACATTTGTCTCCGCCTCTCGATCCGGTGAACGATGATCAAGCGACACGCAATGATGTCACGGTGAAGCGAGTCAACGGCTCGTTTGCTACCTCAGTGCAGACCGAGGGACCGCTCAATATCAACGCCCCGGAGGACGACCCGGACGGTGTTGGCACGTACGACGAGGGACCGGAGATGAACTTCCGCTCCGATTCTCAGCTTCAGGCGGCAGCGAACTGGCGCAGGAGTCGGGGCACCATCGACGAGGTGAGGTACCCCGGGATTCGGGCCGACTACACCGCAGTTGCGTATCAGAACTCCCCGTCGTTCGCTGCCTCGATCCTTTCCAAGGACAGCGGCGACATGCTGTCGATCCTCAATGTCGAGGTCGGGTACGATGCCACCGACCAGATCGTCCAGTCATACACCGAGCATATCGACCAGTACGAATTCGACTCCACTTTCGTAACCGCCCCCGGGAAGCTCTATCGGGTCGGGGTGGTGGGCAAGACGACTCGCCTAGCCACCCGATACCAGTTCCTCAACGCCGATTTCGATGCGGGGGTCGACACCCGTCTGTCGGCTGTGTTGACGGGTCGACCGACTAGCATCTCGGGGGCTGGGTTGTGGGTGCAAGTCGCTGACGATCCGGGCTCGTTCCCCTTCGAGATCGAGGTGGCTGGCTCCCGGCTGCGGGTCCGTGCGACAGGCGACGTTCTCAATGCGAATCCCTACTTCGATGGGGGAATCACGGACTACGTGGCCAGCGGGACGACAACCCTCTACTGGGACAGGTATCCGGGGCAATTCAAATCGGGGATCGCCTCGATGCGGCAGACAGCGACCGGAGCCACAACCGGCGGAGCGGTACAGACCCAAGCCGGTAACGCGGTCACGGTAGCCGGACAGAACTACCAGGTCAGCGGATGGCTGATGAGCAACGTGGCGCTGACCGATGTCCGGCTTGCGGTGGACTGGTATCAAAGTAACGGTACCACGTTCATCTCGACCAGCCTCCCGACTCAGATCGCGACGGGTGTGTTGACCTGGGTCCACTTCGTAGCCACCGTGACAGCTCCAGCTCTCGGTGCCAGAGCACGAATCAAGACACGAGCGGTTTTGGCGAACACCGATATACTCTGGGTCGACGATCTGCGAATCATGCCTGTAACATCGTACTCGGCATCGCCGCAGACACTGTCGGTTGACCTCGCTCCGACCAACGGGGTAGACAACCTGACGCTGCCGAGCGGGTCGCCCATCACGGTCGTTCAGCCGTGGCAGATGGCTTACTGAGGGGGGCTTGGATATGCCGTTCGGCGCAGGGCAGATCGTTTATGAGGACGACTACCAGACTCTGATCGACCGGGTTAAGTACCAGGAGATAACCACCGTCACGGTCAACAATTCGACTGTGCTGGTGGATGTCCCGGGCTCAATCTTCACGGTGGTGGCCGGGGCAACATACTGGGTTCAGACCTGGGTGGCCTACGATGGGCCGATTGCAGCCGATGCCAAATTTGCGTGGCTCGTGTCTGCGGCAACGGTTAGCAGCGACCGGAATATCCTGGCCCCTGCCCTGACGATCAACAATACTGCTGGCCAGGGCAACGTGCAGATCCCAGACATGGAGATGATCCGCCGAGGGAATGCAACAGCGCAGGCGGTGGGCACCCCGGCAGCGACCGTAAATGCATTTACGCTCTACCACGAGACGGCAATCGTTAAGAGCACTGACTCGATTGACCAGACCATCAAGATGCAGTTCGCGCAGCAGGTGGCTACCGTGGGCAACACCCTGGTACAGTCGGGATACATGCTCATCACACGGGTTGCTTAGGAGACTAAAATGGCCGATGTCGTTGTTGCCATCAATGTGCAGAGCAGCGAACCCGACACGGACGTAGTGGGAATCCGTGTCATCCTGCCCGGAGATCCGTTCAGCCCGGTTCCATCAGACCAAGATCTAATCGACTTTGCCGAGTCGCTCGATTGGGAGCCGTTGTTCGGATCTGACTACGCGTCCACGCTTACCACGTTGCAGGGCCTCACCATCGAGGGGCTTGGACACGCAATTACCCTTCCCTAGGAGGACGAGTGGCAACATCGCAGAACGGCTGGCCCGTCATCTTCGCGGCAGACCGGGACACGAAGATCGACAACGGGACGATCCTGGGGACCACCTTCCCCAACGGCTTCCTGGCAGGGGATGTCAAGAAGGCGTTCGTCTGGCTGTGGACCCAGCTCGATCGGAGGGTCGAGCGGATCGATAACGGCACCCCCCGAGACGAGTGGGGGTACAACGTCCGTGAGATCGAAGGCTCGGACGACTACTCGAACCACTCATCCGGCACGGCAGGTGACTACAACGCTCGTTTGCACCCGATGGGGGTCCGCAACACGTATAGCGAAGCGGACAGGGCGGAGATCCACAAGATCCTTCAGGAAGCCGACGGGATCTTCCGTTGGGGGGGCGACTACACGGGTCGCCCAGATGATATGCACTTTGAGATCATCAAGGGACGAGACGCCGTTCACGCGTTCGTGCTGAAAATCGAGGACGGAGACGCGGATATGCTGGTCAAGAAGGGCGACACGGGCGAAGAGGTCAAGTTCTGGCAGCACGCGCTGACCGACCTCGGATACGCGGTGGGCGAGGTCGACGGCGAGTACGGCCCGAAGATGGAGGCAGCGGTCAACGCCCAGCGCGCATTCCACGGAGTCGGCACCATCACCTACATCTCGGGGTGGGGCGGACTGTCGATCCTGCGCGACATGATGGACAAGCGCGCTGGGGACGACGGCAAGACGGGTTCCACCGGTAAGACCGGGGCGACCGGCCCGGAGGGACCCCGAGGACCTGAGGGTCCGGTCGGCCCTCAGGGTCCAGAGGGTGAACTCACCGGCACCCTGACCGTCGAGGGCGGCACGCTGAACGTGACCACCGCCTAAGCCGGGATTTAGTGCCGGGGGCTGGGTGGGGTACGATGGGCCGCAGCTCCCGGCATCCGATCGGGCGAGTTTCCCTAGGATGGATATGAGTGAGCGAGCGAGCCAATTCCCAGCCGTCCCGGCTCCCTGGCACGTGGACCTTGCTCCGGGACATCCTAACGTTCGTCGGTGGGTGGGTCCTGACGTTCATGGAGGTCAGCCGTCCGGAGATTCGAGAGGCGGTCCTGATCCTGTGCGGGTCGCTGATCACCGTGCCGGGGGTGGGGGTTGGCGTAGCGGCAGTCGCAGAATCAATCAGCCAACGAAGGGCTGGTATGCCCGAGCCGCCATCCTCGCCTCAACCGGAAGCGGTGTCGCCATCCTCCTGATCGCTGCCGTCAGGGGTGTATTTGCATGACACAACAGCTACGGCGCGAGGTCCGGCTGCCGATTTACTGGCTTGCAGTCGGCATGGCGGTTATGGTCGTCTCGCCGTTGCTGTCGATATTTGCTGCCGTTCAGATCACGGACAACAGGGCCGATCAAGCTCGACGTGAGGCGGCAGCGAACCAAGAAGCCGCACAGCTTGCCGCGCGCAAGGTCGTGTGTGGCTGGATCGATGCGTTCCTTAACACGTACGAAGAGACTCCGCCGACCACCGAGGCGGGACGTAATCTACAGGCCCGTTTCATTGACCTGTACGCAATATCCCAGTGTCAACCACCAAGGAAGTAGGACGAGCCATGCGCTTTCCCCGTGAACCGGCCCTCTGGGTTGGTCTTATCGGTACCCTCCTCACGTCGGCTGCGGCACTCGGCTTGCCCTGGCTGACGGCAGGCCAGGCGGCTGCGGCGACTGCGTTTGTCGCCTCGGTCGTGATCGCACTTTACACTCGACCGGTCGCCCCAGCGCTGTTCACGGGAGCCTTCGCCGCTTTCGTCGCCTTGATGGCGGAGTACGGGCTCCACTGGTCTGACGCGCAGGTCGGAGCTGTCGCCTCCCTGATCGTCGGTGCGTTCACCTTCTTCGGCATCCGGCCCCAGGTCGATCCCACCAGCCTCTCCGGCCAGGTGGTCGAGGGCAAGATCGTCCAGGGGGCGACCCAGCTCCGGTAGTTCGGCACCAGAGAAACCCCGTCCTGGCCTGTGGGATGCCCCCACCCACACGAGCACCAGGGCGGCAGCGCCGGTTCGTCCCGTGACCCCCCGGACGTACGCGCGGGGCATCCCGGCGCACAGCGGCCCCCGTCTCCGCCGGACGGGGGCCGCGTTTTATTCAGAAATCGAGGACATCGACTGATCGGGGGGCGAGCCAGGTGCCCACCCCGGTTTTGAGTTGGACGTAGATGCGGACATGCCCGGTATTGCGCCGGACGTGAGTCAGACGGCCCTTCTTGCCCTTCCACTTCCCTCGGCGGATCTGCACTGTCTGGTTCTCCTCAAGGGTGATCAGTCCAGTTGCGTCATAGATCCGCCGACCGCGACCGGGCATTTAGATCATCTCACCGTGACGCGGGCAACGCCAGCCCGGCGGACGGGAGGCAGTCCCGTTCTTTGGCTTGTCGACTGTGGGCGGAGGATCGTTGCAGATGCAGCGGGCTCGCCTTGGGGCATCAGAACGCAGGAACGTGCGCGCCCCCCGGGCTGCCTCGCCGAACGTGGTGGACTCAGCCCAGGTCGGGCTGAGATTCAAGTCCATGAACTTGGCAAGCTGGATCAGCGCCATCACGGCGTTTGACCTTGCGCTGACCTCACCACGCCACCAGGTCACGTCCCCGGTCGCGATCTTCCACCCCCGCTCATTGTCCATGAAGTAAGCGTTGCCCTTAAGTTCGGCAGCCTGCTTTATGTGTTGCATCTTGGCCCAGCAGCGTCGATGTCTGTCGATGGCGTACATCAACTCGACCTGCGCGCGGATCAGCTCGTCACGGATCAGTGCCGGGTTCTGCCAGTCGATCGGCTCGTCGAAGTCGGGGGGCAGCGGGGCGGAGATCCGCATCGGGTCAGTGCGTGTCATGGCAGCTTCCTTGCCTTGCGCAGGTGGTCGGCAGCGAGCAACTCGGCCAGGACATCCCGCCCGTTGGCATCCCAGGCAGAACGGTCGCGACGTTCACGCCGCACCCTCCAGTTGGTAAGCCATGCCCGTACGTCTGCGACGATCCGCATTCTTGATCCTCTCCTCGGGGGAAGCGGCTGCCAGCATCGTTCGCCGCTGCGCGGGGGTGGTACCCCCATAAATGCCGTGCAGGTCTGCCCGAGCCAGCGCATCGACCAGGCAGTCCATTTTGATCGGGCAGACCTCACACCAGGCTACCGCCCGTTCAGTCGCTGCCGTGACCACGTCACTGACCGGGAACCACATGTCCGGGTCCTGCGTCGTACAGGGGAGCGCGTCCTTCCTCAACATCTCGTCCTCCTCCGCCCCGGACGACCCGGGGGCATCCCTATCCTATCATGCGGTTTAATCGCAGGGGAATCCCGTGACAACCTGGGTTGTGGCCGATGTGGTGGGTGTGGTACGATGGTCTCTTCATCGATTCCCACCTCACCGGAGGACGAGACACCATGGTTGACGTCATCGACACCGAGCAGACCGAAGCCCCCGTCGCCGAGTCGCCCGAGGCGACCGCTGCTGCGGAGGAGACGGCCCCGAAGGTCGCCAAGGACGCGCTCAAGCCCTGCTTCTGCTCCTACTTCGAGGTCGGCAACTTCGACCCCGATGTCAAGGACGAGGACGCGGAGATCTTCTCGACCGGCTGTACCCAGCAGACCAAGCGCACGTTCGCCCAGGGCCACGATGCGCGGCTCGTCAGCTTCCTGGTCGACGGCTTCTTCGACGGTTACGACCTGCGGCTCGTCGAGGGTGGCGTCGCCGTCAGCTTCAGCGACCCGGCCGGAGCCGCCGCGCGCGCGTCCGACGCGCTGCGAGACAAGGCCCTAAAGGCCACCGAGAACCGGGGGCAGAAGCTGGAAGCGGTCAAGGCCAAGAAGAACGAGCGCGAGCAGGCCAAGGCCGTGAAGGCGGCAGCCGCGTCCCAAGCCAAGGCCGAGAAGGCAGCGGCCAAGGAGAAGGCCAAGGCCGAGAAGGACGCGGCCAAGACCGGCAAGCCGCAGGCCGAGGTGGTCGCGGGCTCGCAGGAGGGCGACGCGCCCGAGCTGCCGGAGGGTGTCGTCAAGATCAAGGTCGGTCGCTGGGAGTACGACGCGACGATCGACCAGGAGACGGGCGAGGCCAGCTTCACCGACGGCAAGGGCGAGCCGCAGACCATCGAGCGCGACGGGTACCGGCTGCTGACCGCCTGACCGTTTTACGTGGAACAAACGGCCCCCGGCTCCGGCCGGGGGCCGATGCGTATGCGCGCTTGGCGATGAAACATCCTAGGATCCTATCCCATCTGGCGTGTGACGAGGATCACACCAACCGAATTGTCACCATACAATTCCTGTGCTGATTTGGGGATGATATGATTTTCATAGAACGGCAAGGGGGGACAAGCCCCCCGCCCCACCCCAGAGGAGCCCGAAATGGCCACCACCCCCCGCACCCGGACCACCTCCCTCCACGCCTGCTCCTGCCGCTCTTTCGAGGCCGGGACCCGGGTGGACCTGCCGAACGGCGACGTGGACTTCGTCGACGTCCGTACGACCGGCTGCAACGCCAGCACGACCCGCCTCTTCGCCCAGGGCCACGACGCCAAGCTGGTCTCGTTCTTGGTCGCTGCCGAGCTGGACAATCTGGAAATCGCCCTCGTCGGGCAGGGCTCCTCTTGGGGACGCGCCGAGGACGTGGCACGGACCATCAGCGACGCCCTCGCGATCAAGGCAGCGACCATGGTTGAGACGGCGCAGGCCAAGGCCGCCAAGAAGGCCAACAAGCCCGCTCGCAAGGCAGCGGCCCCCAAGGCCGAGGCTGCCCTCGCCCCCGTCGTGGAGCTGGCCCCGATCGAGGCAATGATCAAGGTTGGGCGCTGGACCTACCCGGCGCAGATCGACCGGGACACCCGCGCGGCGTCTTACAAGACCAAGCTCGGCAAGTCGGTCACCCTGGCCGATGGCGACTACCAGATGGTGTGACGCAGTTCACAGCCCCCGGGGGATTCCCCCGGGGGCTCCACCCTGGTAAAATTTTATTTAGAGGGCGGAGAGACCGCCCGGGAGAGGCAAAAATGAACGAGTTCCTCATCCACCACACCGCCGGAGAATTCCTGGTTCGCACGAACCTCCCGGCTGACGCGGCTGCTAATCTGATCGGCGAGAAGTGGGGTCTCGACATCGAATCAATCGAGCCTGCGACGGCCGAGGACATCGAGATCAACCAGGGCCAGTGGACAGAACTGGACTCGGAGGCCTGAAACCCAACCGCCCCGGGGGATTCCCCCGGGGCGGCTCCATGTGGTAGAATAGACGTACGGGCCGGTTCCGGCCCCCCCGCCCCAGGGAGGCACGCAATGAGCAAGACCATCATCCACATCGAGATCGACGGACGCGACTGGACGCAGGAGCTGCCTGGCAGCGCGAGCGACGAGCAGGTCCGGCTCGCCATTAGGGACGTGACGGACGCCTACCCGGTGTTCACCCGCAAATATATCACGATCACTCGCACGTCATGGCTCTACCGGCACCTCGCCCCGATCGCGGATGGGTGGCTCGCCCTGAACCCGGCGGTTCGGTGGGGGCTGTACTCCGTCGGTTGCGCGCTGTTCGGTGTTGCGGTCTACCTGAACGTGTGATGTCGATCACATCGCCCCGGGGGGATTCCCCCGGGGCGGCTCCATGTGGTAAAATTTTATTTAGAGGGCGGGAGGGCCGCCCGGGAGAGGGAAAAATGGCAACTTTCACCGCGACAATCCGGTTCCACGGGACCGAGGACACCATCAAGGCCATCATCGACGCGGGCAGCAAGGCCGAGGCCGAGGGAATTGTCATCCGCAAACTCGCCACCCACCCGAGCGAGCGGAGCGCGGACTTTTCAATCGACAAGGCCACCAAGACCGAGGCGAACATCCTGGCCACCCTTAACGAAGCGCTAGACTGACGCACAACAACCCGCCCCGGGGGAATTCCCCCGGGGCGGCTCCATATGGTAGAATTGACGTATCGGGGCGGTTCCGCCTCCGGACGCGAGGAGATACCCAATGGCACGAGGCGAGCACCAGCCGGGCAAGCATGGGGACAAAAGGATGGGCGAAGGTCGTCGGTCGATGAACCCGCCCTACCCGGTCACGGGGCCGCAGACCGGCACCGGGCGCAAGGCGGTCGGGCGCAAGCCCCACAAGGCGGAGATCGCGCAGCGTACGGCGAGCGGCTCGATCCTCCGCAAGCTGACCGAGGCCCTGTGGCGCGGCAAGGGCAAGTGACGTAAATCACACCTCCCCGGGGGATTCCCCCGGGGCGGCTCCATATGATAAAATAAAAATATGAGAGAGACAGAGCGCATCGAGAGCCTCACCGGCAAATGGGCACCCCTCAGCAATTTCCACAAGGAAAGCAACGGCAAGACCGCCGAGCATATTTTCCAAGCAGCGAAGACGGACGACAAGGCCGAGCGCGCACATGTCTTGTCCCGCGAAAAGCCTGGCCAGGCGAAATATGCGGGCAAGAGGGTTACCCTGCGACAAGACTGGGAAATTCTCAAGGAAGGTTTCATGGAGGAAATTCTCCGGCGCAAATTCCAGGACCCGACACTGCGCAATTTGCTTGACGCAACTGGCGACGCAGAAATTGTCGAGGGAAACCGTTGGCACGACAATTACTGGGGACAATGCCTTTGCACGCGACCAAAATGCGCCAGCCGGACCGGGCGCAACACCCTCGGAAATTTGCTCATGAAAATTCGGGAGGAGAACCGGCGGGGAATGTGACAAAGGCCACACAGGGCGAATGGGCCCGGGGGAATTCCCCCGGGCCGCTCCGTATGGTAGAATTGACATATCGGGCCGGAACCGGCCCCCCCCACCCCAAGGGAGCGTGCGCAATGCGGAATCCAACCACCATTCGAGACCTGGCCCAGACATTCGGGCTCATCACGGACGGATCGGCCGAGGTGACCCTCCGCGAGGAGCTGGGCAGCCTGTTGACCCTCCTTGCCAAGGACGTGTCAGACGACCAGGACATCCACGACGGACATGCTCGATTCTTCGAGCATGTGACGGTGGTCACCCTGTTCGGGGACAGCGCCGAGGAGCGTCAGGCCAGGATCGACGGGATCGGGTTCACCCAGTCGGCAGAGGCCAACGCAGTCGAGCGCGAGTCGATAGCCTGGATCCGGGCGACCTGGTTGAAGTGACGCAATTCACAGGCCGGGGGGTTGTGGCAAACCTCCCGGCCTGGTAAGATTTTATTTAGAGGGCGGGGAGACCGCCCGGACGAGAGGAGCCCCCGATGGCGAACAAGACCAAGACGCAGAAGGTGACCTACTTCGGCCGTCGGTGCGAGGTTAAGACGATCTTCGCCGCTGGCACGCACGGCGAGCGCGAGATCCGCAACCGATGGATCGACTCGGCGGACGAGCGCAACGGGGGCTTCGCCGCTGGCACCCTGACCAGCACGACCGTCACGGGCAATCCTCTCAAGGGCACATTCCGTATCCTAGTCGAGCGTCACGTTATCGAGGAGTTCTGATGGCCAAAGAGAAGCCACCACCGCAACGACCCGGCAACGGCCCTTATCACTGGGGCAACGGCCCCAAGCCGAAGAGCAAGCTGGCAATCCTGCTGGCAAAGTTAACGAAGCGCAAGGGAGCTTGACATGATTTGGTGGCCAGGCAAGAACAGCCGCGACAAGGGCGGCAACAAGAAGAATCCCTCCACGCCGAAGGGGAAGAAGACCAAGAACAAGGGCGGCCATTGGGGCGGCAGCGCGGGCAACAACCCGGGGTCGCAGGGCGGACCGGCCAAGCCACACGGCAAGTAATCCCGCTGGCCTGCCCACGGACGGGCACGGAGGAGCCCCCACCGATATACCGGTGGGGGCTCCCTCGTTTCTCCCGGGACACGCTAGACGGCAAGCTAGAGGCACTCTGGGGGGCCAGGACACTCATCCTCGGCGTGAGCGATGTGCTTTGCCCTGTCCGGCATCGCGGGTCACGTCGGCTCCCCCTCGACGAACACACCCTCTCCATTCAAGACGAGACCCGTGACCAGCAGAGTTCGCCCGACGAGCTGCAGCAGGTCCGCCGTCGGGTTCTCGATCGTGATCCGGACCTCGTGCCCCACGAGGTCCGGGTTCACGCGGCAGAGCAGCGTTATTGTGCGCTTGTCGATCCGGGGGGTGATGAACGGGTCGGCAGGCTCACGCCGGGGCAATTTGCCGGGACCGATCGTCCAGTAGGGGCATTCGGGCGTGTGGTCGGTCTTGATGGTTTGTTCCTGGCCGCAGAACGAGCAGACCGCGCGCTTATTGACCGGAACTCCCATAGCCGTTCTCTCCTCGCTCGTGTGCGGGCAGCTCGTCGACCTCGGTCACATCGCCCATGAATGCGGGCAGCAGCACATATTGCGCCAACCTCGTACCGGGCATGACTGCCCTGCGCTCGCTGCCTCGATTGTGTACCCCAACCATCAACTCCCCCCGATAACCGGAGTCGATGATCGCCGTTCGGATGTCGAATCGCCAATTGGTCCAGGCGGAAGAGCGACCGGTCATGAAACCGAAGAAGCCATCGGGTACCGCTGCTTTGACCCCCGTGGGCAGCAGCTTATACTCGCCCGGGTGGATCTCGTGTTCACCGACGATGGCGAGATCGAGCCCTGCGTCTCCACGATAAGCACGAGTCGGGACCTTGGCATTAGTGCTGGTTCGGCTGACCTGCAGGGCCGGATGGCCCATCGTGTCGATGATCGAGTCGGTTGTCAGGCGAGTTGGATCAGGCAGCGAACCAAGCGCGTCTGCCAGGTTCGGATTGAACAGTCTGCCCTCGGGTGACATGAGCAGGGTCGCCGCTCCACGGGTCGCCCAGTTGGCGATCTGGACCGAGGAGGCTCGCATTGCCTCAGTGGTCACAATACACGTCGGGCGGTTGAGCATGAGCGCTTCTTCGATCTCGCTCGGTGTGCCCAGCGTCGGCACCCCCGGGGGCAGGATGGCGAGCAGCCCGTGTGCCTCGAACAGCGCACCCCGGTTGATTCGGTCCAGTGCCTCAATGTCATCCCGGTTCCAGGGCGGGGCGGGGAGGCTGAACGTCGTGGGGCGGTAGAAGGTGTGCCCCTGCTGGCGTCCAGCCTCCAGCAGGTCGGCAAGGACTGAGATCAGGGGGGAGCGGCTGGTGCTCCTACCCGCCTGGTCGATCGGGTGGCCAAGATAGATGAGCATCGTTCTCCTTGGGTGGAGGGGAGCCGGAGCTGGCGTGGCAGCTCCGGCTCCGGTTCTCAGATGTTGTCGCGTACGATCGTGTGGGGCAAGCTGTCCATCGGCTGCGGAGAGCCGAAGTGGAGATCGAGGAAGCCATACAGCTCCGAGCCCCAGCCCTCCTTGATCTGGAAGTCGACGTGGTCGCGCCATTCTCGGCCGACCATCGTGCGGACCCGGATCGTCTTGCAGCCGTAGCCCATGCTCACGCCGAACTGCGTCTTCGGGAGGATCAGCTCCTCGGGCCGACCGGGCACCGAGGCCAGTTTGTATCGAGCTGTGATCCTGGCCTTCATGAGCGCGAACTGGCGTTGGGCAGGTGAGCCCTTGCCGGGGCGTACAATCAGCGTGACCTCTTTACTCGCCATCAGTGGACAGCTCCTCTCCTGGCCAGCTACCGGCCTGCCGGATGCGCTGGATCATCTTGACGTAGATCCCGATGTCCTTGATCGTGTCGTCTGACGGGAATTCGGACCTGTCGATGGCCGAGGTCGCCCGAGCCATCTTGCCGATGAGATAGAACCAGCAGCCCAGCTCGGCTGCCTCCGCATTGGTGGTGTCCCGATGCATCCACTTGCCGAGCTGGGTGCCGATGTCGATGAGGTCGGTCGCCCCGTACTCGATGGCCTTGGGGACTGTGGCCTCGATCTCCTCCTCGGAGACCGCACGCCACCACTCGTCCAGGGGGAAGGGAGCGGAGGCTGTAGCTTCCTGCTCGTCTATCCGGGCGCTGCGCGTGTTTAGAAGGCCGAACGGAGTACGGTACATCCAGGAGAAGTCGGGGGTGCGATCCCGAAACAGGTGCGTCTCGTCGAAGATGACCTTGGATGCTGCGGCTCCCTGGATTCCCTTGCCGAGCAGCTTATCGATGTACTGTGCCCCGGTGTGGCCTAGGGGGATGAATTCGTGTCGTCCGCTGTCGACCCAGATCAACGCGCCCGACTGGTGCACGATGTTCAAGTCTGTCTTGTTGTGCTTGCGGCCCTTCGTGCATTGGTCGCCATGAACGGGGGCAACGGCTCGGCAGCGCCGGATCGGGCGACCCCGCTTTCCGACTTGCAGCTGCCCACCCTCGACCAGATACTTTTTCAGTGCTTTCCACTCCGCCATCAGAGCGCGACCTCCGTTAGTGTCTGGGGACCGGTGCCCACGTAGGCGATGTCGGTCTCCATCTCGTCCTGCACTTCCAGGAGCCAGGCTAGGGCCTTCTCGTGGTGTTCGAACCTCTGTAGGTCCGCTTCGCCTGCCGTCTCGGGGAACATCTGGTCTAGCATCGTGATGGCGAGCTTGACGTCTGTGTTCCACCCACCGCCCCCGTTGGCGAAGATGGCCTCCCGCAGGAGGTCGGTGTCCCATTCTCCGACCCGGCGGACCTTCTTGGTTACGGTGGTCAGCTCCTCCGGCAGACCCAGGGCTTCCCACGACGTCTCGCCCTTGAGAGGGCCGGAGTTGCCTGCGACCCGGATCGGGTAGGTTCGGGCGACCACGATCACCTCGAACGGGCTGACGTCCAGAGACCAGGGCGAGATACCGGCCATCCCGAGGAAATCGAGCGCGCGGCAGTCGGAGGAGGTCACCTGCGGGTAGTGCTTGGTGTGCAGTCCCAGCCCGTATCCTTGGGTCCCCTCGATCACGACCCAGCCCAGTCCGGTCAGGTCGAGCGGCCCCTCCTCGCCCAGGAACGGGCTGAAAATCCCGGTTGCCTCCCCTGCCAGGTTCGCTGTCCGATGGATTCGGTCGGCTCGTGCGGCTCCGATCCCCTTGCCTGTCGAGCCGATCCGGCCGACGATCCCGGATTCGGCTTCGAAGCGGGTGTGTCGACCTTCCAGTAGGGTCGCCGAGGGGTGAATTGTAAGCCGTTGGCTCGCCTTGTGTCCTGCCCTGTCCAGTTCGTCCAGCTCGGCCCATAGCACCCCGGCGTCGATCTCGGACCCTGCGGCGATGTGGAGTTGGCAGACCGAGTTGGTCACGGCAGCGACAGGCACAGCACGCAGCTTCCACTCCCGTCCGCTGTTGTCGTAGGCGGTGTGTCCGGCGTTGGGTCCGGCAACCCGGATGGCCATGTCCCGTTCGCTCATGGCTCGGCAGATGAAGCCAGCGACGGCCCCCTTGCCCTCCGATCCGAACTGGCCACCGACGACCGTTGTTACCTGCGTCACGTATCCTCCAGGTGGGGTGAGCCGACCGGACAACCCGGTGGCAGGGAGTATCGTACCCTGGGGCTTGCCCGGGTGTCAAGCCCCATGCTATCCTACTGCCATGGACACACGATACTCCCACCCCGAGGTTACCGTGCTGTGGTCGCTACCGTCGACCTACGCCCAGTGGCTGCACATCGAATCCACCGTTCTGTTCCACCAACTCAAACAGGGAATCGTGCCGGAGGGCAGCCCCCGCGCACTCTCAAACGACCTGCGGGGGGTTAGTCAGCCGATCATCGACGAGCGTGCGGTCGACCTGATCGCAGAGATCGAGCAGCGCACCAAACACGACGTGGCCGCGTTCCTGGAATGGCTGCGCGGTGGTGTGAAGCCCGCTGGCCGCTGGCTGCATTTTGGGCTCACCTCGTCTGACATTGTGGACACCGCACAGGGCATGCGGTTCCGGGACATGCGCATCGTCGTGTTGGAGGCGATGCAGGGCCTGATGTCGGAGCTGACCCGCTGGTGTGAGGATGACACGCCCATTCTCGGGTACACGCACGGACAGGTCGCGGAGATGATGACGATGCGTGCCAGGGCCTGGCAATGGGTGACCACCCTGGCCACTCCGGCGGCTGACCTGTCGCGCCACACGAATCGGGTAGCGGTATGTAAGCTGTCCGGTCCGGTCGGCACCTACCAGCACAACCCACCGGAGGTCGAGGAGGCGGTAGCCAGGGACTTGGACCTGAGGCCACACGGACCCGGTGCCAGCCAAATCGCCTCCCGGGCACCGCTCGCTGCCTGGGCGAACTCCGCTGCACTGCTGGTCGGGGCGTGCGCCAAGATCGCGATGGACGTGCGACTCATGCACCTCAACAAGGAGGCGATCGTCCAGCAGACCGATGGTCAGATCGGATCGTCTGCCATGGCACACAAGCGCAATCCGATCGGGGCGGAGCAGCTCGGTGGAATGGCCAGGCTCGCACGCGGGTACGCGTCGATGTTGCAGCCGCTGGACGTCTGGTTGGAGCGGGATATCTCGCATTCCAGTGTCGAGCGGGTTGCTGTGCCGGACTTATGGCATGTGGTGATGCACTCGATCGAGCTGACCACGACCCTGCTGCGGGGGCTGACCCTCAACGAGTGGAAGATCAACATGGGAATCCCGCAGGCGGGGGTGGATCCGTTGGTTGCCGGGTTAACCCTCCAGGCAATTTCTGATGGAATGGGCTGGGAGGAGGCTCGGCGCTGGGCGACCGAACGGCAACTCAAGGCCACCCCGGAGCAAGGGCATATCGCGATGCGCAACTATCCAGGCAGCTCCCGGTGAACCAGGCGGAACTAGCCGCACAGCTCGACGTCTCCGAGTCGACGGTTAGCCGGATCTGCTCGGCAGAGCGGCGACCCAGCGTTGAGCTGATGCTCGATATCCGACGGGTGTTGCGGTGGTCGCTGGAGTCCCAAGCCGACGCGCTGCGGGAGTCGCAGAGCCGATATTCGGTTGAGTTCAAGCAGCGCATGGAGCGACGGAGGGTACCACGTGAGCGTTCCCGATCTTGAGTTTCGTCCGTGTGGGGCATGTGCTGAACTGGTCCCCGCCGACACCGGATGCCAGCACTGGAAACCGGGCATCAAATCGGGGAAACGGATGGGCTGGGTTAGAGGGCGAGCACGAACCACCCCGATTCCGGCTGCCTCGCCTGCTGCCGACCTCTCGTTCATACGTGTGCTTGACAGGGGGGCAACCGGCACGATACAATAGCATCTGGCCCTCTTCCCACCCTGAAGGAGACGCAATGGCACTCACGGCACCCGGTCAGGTGAAAATGGCCTCCAGCTTCGCTCCGACCGGAGAGCAGGTTGCGATCATGACCGCTTTCAATGAAGGCGATCTGGTGGTGGCTGAGGCCCTGGCCGGAACCGGCAAGACCACCACCCTGAAGGCGATCTCGGGCATCCAGCCGATGCGACCCGGCACATACCTGGCCTTCAACAAAAGCATCGTGCGGGGGGCGGAGGGCACCTTCCCGGGCCGAGTCAACGTCACTACTGCCCATGCGCTGGCATACAAGGCGATCGGTCACACCTTCGGCCACCGACTCCCAGGCAACCCGGGGGCGACTCGGATGTCGGCTAAGCGGATGGCCACCTTCATGAAGGTCAAAGCAGCCCAGCTCGATTCGGGCACGCTAAACCCGGTTGTGGTGACCAGGATGGCGCAGGCCACTGTGGCGAACTACATCAAGAGCCCAGATGTCGAGCTGGGGCCGAAGCACATCCCGGGTCGGGTGTTGCAGCACCACGACCCGATCTCGGTGGCATCGGTCGTCTTGCCGGTAGCTCGTCGGATCTGGGCCGACCTCAGCAGCACCAACGGCAAGTTCTTCTTCACGCACGACGTCTACCTCAAGCACTGGGCATTGAGCAACCCTGTCATCAACTCGGACTACATCATGTTCGACGAGGCACAGGATTCCGACCCGGTTATCGCGTCGATCGTGGCCAGGCAGCCCGCACAGCTCGTGTACGTCGGAGACCGGAACCAGGCGATCTACGGGTGGCGGGGTGCGGTTGACTCGATGAGCCACGTGCAAGGCGCGACACGGCTGCCACTAACCAAATCCTTCCGGTTCGGTTCGGCCATCGCAGAGGCAGCGAACCAATGGCTGGACCTGCTCGGTTCTGACCTGCGTGTGGTCGGCCACGATCCGGTGAAGTCGGTGGTGGGTGAGCTGACCGGCGCGCCACGAGCCATCCTGTGTCGGACCAACGGAACCGCGCTAGGCTGGGTACTCGCTTTCCAGGCCCGAGGCATCAAGGTGGCCCTCGCCCCGGGGGACAAAACAGCAGGCAAGGACATCGAGCGCTTCGCCTGGGCAGCTCGGGATCTGATGAACGGCGAGGGCACTGACCACCCCGATCTCGTGGGCTTCACGACATGGAACGAGGTCGTGCAGTATGCCGAGGAGGAGGAGGATGGGGCCGACCTCAAGCGGTTGGTCGGGATCATCAACCGGATCGGTTACCCGGCAGTGATCGATGCGATCCGGGGGCTGTCGCTGGAACGCGATGCGCAGGTCACGGTGTCGACTGCCCACAAGGCCAAGGGCCTGGAGTGGAGTGCGGTTAAGGTGGCAGACGACTTCGTGCCGCCGGACCGTGAAGCGGATGATGAGCCCGTCGACCCGGCGGACCTGATGCTGGCCTATGTGACAGTCACTCGGGCGAAGCTCCAGCTCGACCCGGGGCCGCTTGGGGAGCCGCAGCTATGGCGACCCTGAGTTGGGTGCTGTTGGGGGTGCTTGGCCTCGCCACGCTGGGCATCCTGATTCTAATGAAGTGGCGTTATGACGGTCTCTGCGAGGAGGTCGAGCGCGATGCGGGTTGGCATCGCATGTGGCACGAGCGGATCTGGCAGGACGAGGATGAACCCCGAGGTTGAGCGTAGGCGACCGATCGTACCGGTCATCCAAGCGCCATCCGACCCATGGGAAGGGCAGCCGCTGTTCCCCGATTTCTACGTCATGTACTTTGTCGTCCCGGGAGGTAACGGTGCTGTTGAAGAGAATCGACCTGCGGACTGGGTTGCGGGAGGTGTCCGAGGAGGGCAGACGATCATCGGTGGAAGTGACCGTCACCATGAAGTTCATGGCCTCGCCGACCGAGGCCAGCGTGTTGGGGAGTCTACTGCTCCCTGGCTCGTCGACACCGCCGCGCGCATTCTGGGACGCGCTGGACTACGGCGACGTCAAGCCGCTCGTCATCGGCGGACCGCTCACCGCTGGAGAGGTGTCGGACATTCGGCACGCCTGGGCTAAAGCCAGCGGTCCCGAGCATGAGCGAATCCAGTCTCTTTTCGCTGCCTGCGTGGAGGTCATGCAACAGCGTTGGGAGCCGCTCGATGCTTCGTGATAGCGACCTGCACGACCTGTTCCAGGGGCAGATCGTTCACCTGACACCGCACACCAAGACGGCGAGCCGGACCTGCCATGAACGCCGTGTGGTTCGGATCATGCATGACAAGCCGACGATTCGGAAGCACTGGCCGATGATCGTGGTCGAGTGGAAGCAAGATGGAAAGGACATGTGGGAGCGGGTCCACCGGGACAACATCAACCTGCGACCCAACACAAGGGGGACCAGGGCCGAGAAGGCGGAGGGGGACGGAACTCAAGGCACTAGCGATATGGGTCGATGGGCGAGGGTGCGCAAGCTACCGGGCAGGCCCAAGCCGATTGCGCTTGCCGAGGACGAGGAACAGGGGACGCTGTTTTGAAAATCAGGATCGAGGGTGAGGGTCACAGCGTCGAGATCGACGGATCGGCACTTGACCACACCCTCCCGCAGGTGGCCGAGCTGGCAGAGGACATCTGGAACCGAATCAAACCCCAACCCAGCCCGAGGCAGCAGATGGGGTTTGCAGGGCAAATCCTCGAGAGAGGCGGGACGCCCAACATCAAGGGCGACCCGACATACCAATATGGAGGGCCGGCAGAAGCATGACCGACGAACCGCAAGAACCGGAGATCCCGCCAACTCCACCTGCCCCGGTACCGCTGGTGTTCCGGTGCAAGGAATGCAAGATCCAGCCGGTCAAGCTGATCGGTGCGAAGTGGCAGCATCCTGCGGGCACGGTGGCCGACCACCCCGCCATGCCCGAGCAGGTTCGGGACTAGAGTTGTCGTACACTGGTGGTAGGCTGGCGTCTGCCGCAGAGAGGACGAGCACATGGCATTGAGCGCACCAGCAGGAGACCACCCCTTCAAACGCGAGATCATTAAGTTCGTCCGTGACTATGACGCCAGTCGCCCACGTTCGATGCAGAAACACCTCGGTCCTAGTGAGATTGGCGCCCCCTGCATGCGCCAGCTCGGCATGAAGCTCGCGGGGGTGGAGCCTTGCAATGAGACGGCGGATCCGTGGTTCCCGATCATCGGCACGGCGGTACATGCGTGGCTTGCAACCGCGTTGGACTGGTACCAGTACAACCGGCTCGGCTGCACGCCGGACAACCCTCGTTTCCTCATTGAGAACCGTGTCCATGCTGATAGCGAGGGTGGCTACTCGACGTCTGGGTCTACCGACGTGTACGACACGCTACACGATCGTGTTGTTGACTGGAAGATCGTCGGTGTGACCACGATGCGCAAGGTCGATAGGGGGGGCACACCCGAGGAGAAGGCAGGGCCGCAGTACCACGTGCAAGGCATGACCTATGGCAAGGGGTGGGAGCAACGCGGGCTCAAGCCGCGCGAGGTGATGATTTGCTTCCTGCCGAGGTCCAACTTCCTGCACAAGATGAAGATCGTCACCATGAAGTATGACAGGTCGGTGGCGGATGAGGCTCAATTGAGGCTGGCAGCGATAGACGCGGCACGTCAGTTGGTTCCGCCTCACACGCTTCCGGCTGCGGGCTGCACGATCTGGTGTCCATTCTATCGACCTGGTGTGCCGCTCGGTCCGTCGAGCTGCCCTGGTCACGGGGATGCGAAGGATGACTGACGTTCGCGAACCGTGGCAGGGCTGGAAGTCCGCTGAGGCTTTGATTGAACATGGCGAGATCAGCTTCCTCCTGGCCGACGAGTTTATTGACGATCAGGAGGCGTACACTGAGATTTTGTCCTGGGTCAGGGGCGCCGCAGAGGAGGAGAATGCCCAGATCCTACCCGGTCCACCCCAACTCAGACCCTCGTTTGGATCGACTTACCGACTGACCTTCCCGGCTTGGCGGTACCGGCGATAGCCTACGCACGATGCCCCTTGACACCGGGGCAAGCCCCGTGATGGGATACCAATACCCACCCACCGCTGGCCATTCGGCCGGAGGCAAGGACGAGCAAGGAGAACGCAATGCCGCTTGAGGCACCCTCCCAAATGGGGGACATGTTGAGCCAGGCCGATTGCCTGGGTCACACAATGATCGTCGCACCGACCGAGTTCATCCCGCACATCCCGACCGTCAACACCAAGCCGGGGGAGCAGAGCCCAGCCATCCGGGTCAACGTCGCGGACTTCGTGGACCCGGATAACCCGGTGATCTACCGGGGGGTGCTCTGGTTCGGTGTCATCTCCGGCAACCTCCGTCGGCAGGTCGGCTCGTTCCTGGCCGCACGGATGGGCCAGGGCCAGGCCAGCCCGGGGCGCAACGCGCCGTGGCAGCTCGACGACGTGACGGGTGAGGCGGACTGGATGGCCCACCTCAACAACTGGCTGGACAACACGCAGGTCGGAGTGGACTTTCAGGCTGAGGCGATTGCCGAGGCCAATCGGGCGGCACAGGCCACCGCAGCCAACCCGGCGGCTCCGGCTCCGGTGGCTACCACGCCTGCTCCTGCGGCGGCTCCGGCCCCCGCCCCCCGTCCGGCCCCCCCGGCGGCTCCGCCCGTGAACCGTCCGGCTGCTGTAGCCCCAGTGGCACCCCCTGCCCCTGCGGCCCCCGCGCTGGCCGCTCCGGCGGCTGACCCGATGGCCCAGCTCGCAGGGCTGCCGCCGGAGGAGCTGCAGAAGGTGATGGCGCTCCTCGCCCAGCAGGGCCAGGCTGCGCACTAAGCTCCTGTCTAGGGGCGCGACGACCCTCGGTATCGGTGAAGGAAGCCGGACCGAGGGTCGTCCCGTCTGCAACAACAACTGGATAGGACGAGGTGAGCATGATCGATCTGAACGAGTTGGCCGATCTGCCAACGGACCCGCTTGAACTGGCGCTGTTCTGGGCCGACCGGGGGCTCCCCGTCCTCCCCTGCAACCCAGACACTAAGGCTCCGTGGGTCGGCAAGAAGTGGGAGCAACAGGCCACCACCGACCAGGTGACGATTCACGCCTGGTGGTACCACAAGCCAACAGCGCGGGTCGGGATCAAGACTGGACTGGCCTGTGGGTGCGGCTGCCTGGACGGACCGGACGTCCTGGACTTCGATGTCAGTGATGGGAAGCCCGGGATCGAACAACGTCGGATCCTGGTGGACGCGGGCATTTTGGACGGCACCAAGACGCTGCGGTTGGGGACACCCAGCGGGGGCGAGCACTGGTGGTTCCAGGGCACCTCCCAGCACAACAAGCAGAACGACGATTCGGTGTGGGGTGTGGACCTGCGCGCTCATCACGGGATGGTGCTAGCCCCCGGCAACCCGGGATACGAGGTTAAGTCGGTCCCATGGGATGAACTCGGCAAGATAGACTGGGACGCCATTCGGCTGTGCCTAGGAATACTGGTCAAGCCGGGAGGGGGGGACAAACCACGACTCCCACCGACCCACCCCGTGGGCGGTTCGGTGCCAGCGCCGTCTCGGTCCAAGCTGGTGGCACCCGCCCGGTTCGACAATGCTCCGGGCGAGGAAAGCCCGATGGACTGGTACACACGAACCCACGACCTCGCCGAGCTGCTGGTCGATGACGGGTGGAAGTATGCCTACTCAAGCGAAGGTCGTGACTACTTCGTACGCCCCGGAAAGGAGATCAAAGAGGGCGTCTCCGGGAATCTGATGATCAACGCTGATGGACGGCAGACGCTCATCAACTTCAGCACGAGCGTGGACTTGCCGACCGATCGGGGGATGTCAGCTGCTCAGTGGTATGCCTACCGACACCACCGGGGCAACTTCGGGGACGCGGCGCGCACGATCCGGCAGACGATGATGCCCCGCAGAGAGCCTGTACCGACGATGCCCCTAGGGGGTCCAGGGACGAATCAGACGGCGCTCACGGGTACGAGCATACCCCAGAGCGCTCCGGTGGCTCCCGTGGGCACTCCCGGGGCCGAACTGGTGCCGCTCCGCGAGGTGGGTCAGCCCGAGATTGTCTCTGACTTCTGGCAGCGAAAGAGAGTCCTGCACGAGATTAGGTGGCTCGCTCGGGAACGCAGGGTGGCACCATGGGCTGTCCTCGGGGCTGTGTTGGCGCAAGCGTCGTGTCGGATAGGGCCGCATGTGGTGTTACCTGCCATCGTCGGTGGTGTGGCGTCACTTAACATGCTAGTGGGGCTGGTGGGACCAAGCGGGAAGGGGAAGGGGGCTGCAACGGCAGTTGCAAGCGAATTCCTGTCCGTAGAGGGCAGATTCATGTCGGAGGAGGTCGGTACCAGCCAGGGCATCGATTCGTCCTTCTCAGAGAGCACGCCGAAGGTAGGCACAGTCCAATTCAACGACGTCGCCTTCTTCTACGTGCCCGAGGTGGACACGGTAAAAGCACATGCTGAGATGAGCGGATCGGCGTTGCTGCCGACCCTGCGCAAGATCTGGTCTGGAGAGCAGCTCGGGGCGAAATATGCGGCCAAGGAACGCAGGAGGCAGGTCCGGGCACACGGATATCGGGCCTCGGTCGTCGCGGGCATCCAGCCCAAACGCAGCGGTGTCCTACTTGACGATGTGGACGGGGGGACACCGCAACGCTGGTTGTGGCTACCGGTTACCGACCCATCGGCACCGAGACGCACAGACAAACTGCACGCACCCCCGTACGTCGGGACACCGCCCCATCTGGAATGGGACGTGTGGTTGCCCTACGGTGAACATCGGGGAGAGAAAGACGAACCGCTCCCGGTGGAGGTCAAGACCCGGTACGTCATTCCGGTGTGCCAGAAAGCCACCGAAGCGATCGTGGACGCTCGGGAGCTGAATCTGGTCTCGGACGAGTCGACCATGGATTCGCACGGCTTGCTGACCCGGCTCAAGGTCGCTGCACTCCTGGCGTTTATTGATCGACGCTTAGAGGTGACGGACGAGGATTGGGATCTCGCGTTGTCGGTCATGTGGATCAGCAACAAAACCCGGGCCGAATGTCAGCGCGCCCTGGCCGAGGCCGAAGAAGAGGAACACGCCAGGAGGGGTCGAGGCAGGGCGATGGTTTCCATGGCCGAGGCTGTTGCCGCTCCGGCTCTGCGGGATCGACGAGTGGAGCGCATCCAGGAGATCGGGTTGAAAGCCCTGGGCATCATGCAGGCCACCCCCGGACGAGAGTACAGCCCGAAGGAGATTCGAGAGGCCAGCATGGACGCCAGAGCCCGTCGGGAGTTCGGGGCGGATGTCCTAGCGGCTCTGATTGCCACTCCCGGTGTGACGGAGGGGCCAGAGATCAGTTCGGGGGGCAGGAAGATTAGGAAGCTGTCGTGGCGACCCGTAATCGCTAGCGAGGAGAGCTAGCGAGGAGACACCCATAAACCGGCAGTGAAGCGAGGAGCGAGGAGCGAGGAGAGAGGGGGTCTCGATGCATAGAGGACGAGCGTCTTATCCCAGGGGGGAAAGGGAAGAGGATAGGATTTCTTCTCTCTGTGCCGCTCCGGTGGCCTGTCGCTGCCGAGGCGGGGGTATTGGTATGGGCGCTCTCCGCGCTATACCGGTGCTCTCCTCGCTCCTCGCTCTCCTCGCTCCTCGCTTACAGAGAGTAATGGAGGGTAGACAAAGTGCCTCCCAAGAAGAAGAGGACTATCCCGAGGCCCGTCCATTTCGAGACGACAATTCCGGTGATTCGACCATGCAGCAGGTGTGGCGTCTGGTTCGCTGCCGGAGTCGCCGAGGGCATCAGGGCCGAGGTGGAACTCACCGCATTGGATCAGGGGCAATCGGTGTGGGCTGTCCTGAACTCGATCCAGCTCTACTGTATTCGCAGGAACGGGCTCGTGCACATGGACTCGATCCGGCTGTCAGGAAACTATCTCGGGAGGCTCTACCCGCAACACCGATGTGACGTAAAATGGCCTGTGGTGCTCGGACAGGTCGGGAACGTGCGTAAGAGCGGCATCCCACCCTACTGATAGGATCACAATATGCCTAAGACTACGACGATGGTCGTCTACCCTCGACCCGGAACGCACGCAGAAACCATCTTGAAGTACGTGCAGTCGAACGATCGCACGACGACCAACGGGATTATCTCGGGACTCAAGATGAACCCGAGCATCGTCCGGAAGTGCCTCGGAGTGCTCGTGGAACGGGGGATGCTTCTAGACGAGCCGGACGAGAACCAACACCATCACTACACCGCGAAGACGCCCGTTCTGTGAACCGGTGGCCTAAGCGCGGACAGGAACAAGCTCCGAAGGTAAGTCGACCCGGGCGACCTTCGGTGGCCCTGAAGCCGCAATGCACCGACTGCGGCTCGACCACTCGGAAGCTCACGCAGGTATCCCCGAAGATCGTCCTGTGCGCATCAGATATCCGGAATCGTAGGAATGCTCGACGAAAGGCAGCACAGGCTCGGAGGGTCGAGAAGACATACGATGTGACACTGGATGAGAAGCAAGAGCTGATCGAATTCCAGGGTGGGGGGTGCGTCTGCATGGAATGGACGGGGTATAACGGGAACAGCCGTTCTCTGTCCATCGACCACGATCACAAGACGGGGGTCGTCCGGGGGGCACTTTGCAAGCATTGCAATGACCTGCTGGGACGTGTACGCGACGACCCACGATATTTCCAGCGAATGGTATCCTACCTGGAGAACCCACCTGCGGTGAGGCTATTCGGGGAACGCATCGCTCCGGAAGGGTAGGTGGCGGACGTGACAAATGACCTGCTACAATATGCACAGGATTCTCCTGGGGTGGGAGAAAGCTCGGGGGACGACCTGGTTCGTGGTGCACAGGTCGCCCCCCGAGCCCCCACCAAGAAGACACGCCACCGACCCAACAAGGGGCGAATGAAGCGGTCAGACCAGCTGAAGCCCCAGTTGAGCGAACCCCCTTGGGATATTCTTCGGGAAACGGGATACCCCATACCCCCCGAGTTGCAGGTATTGCAGGGGAAGATGCCCCGGTACTGGAGACAGGGACCCAGAGCTAACGCATGGCGTAGGGCGACCTTTGCGATGTGGGGTTACCGGTGTCACCTGTGCGGACACGCCAATGCACATACCGCAGACCATCTCGTCCCGCTGTCCGTGTGGGGCAATCAACCGTATGATGCGCGGTTGAGTAGGCCAGCGCATGGCATCGAAGGTTGTCCAACATGCGGGCTCAAGTGCAATAGCAGTAGGGGTAACAGGCTACTTGCCATTGAGATTGGCAATTACAAACCGCCAATTTCGCTGTGAATATGGGTGGTCTTTTAGCTGGAGACGGCAAAGCGCAAC
>Ga0307515_10002349_pt1 | contig 41308 bp, 40 predicted proteins | sample 17_EM_MG_FD_194513 | JGI IMG/M metagenome (GOLD analysis project Ga0307515, IMG submission 194513) | Populus trichocarpa ectomycorrhiza microbial communities from riparian zone in the Pacific Northwest, United States - 17_EM | ecosystem: Host-associated > Plants > Roots > Unclassified | place... | reverse complement strand
ACCACGGGTGGCGTGCCTGCCCGAACGCCACGCGCTGGGCGGGGTCGGCGGTTCGGGCATGCGGGCGCAGGCCCCATTCGCGGTCGCCCGCAGGGTGGTGCGCGAACCGGGTGTTGATGCGTTGCTGTCGGCACGCCGCGGTGGTCGCCCGCGAGCGTGGGCCGGAGAACGCGTGCCCGGGCCGCCGGCCCCTGGGCACGAGGCAAGCACGCGCACGCCACGATGGACCATCAGCAACGGGCCGCAAGCCGTCCCTCGCTCTCTCACAAACCACCCCCGGGGATGCCGAGCACACGCTCGTCCCAGGCCCGTACCTTGCCCGGGTTCATCAACCCCTGCGGGTCGGCCGCCTTCTTGAAGTCGAGCTGGGCTTCGTCGACCTGCTTCATGCCGCCGTCTTCCAGCACCCAGGTGTGCGGGTCGAAGATCGTGCAGCCATCGGCTTCGAAGCTTTCGATCAAGTGTCGGAGCTGGGCTTCGTCGAAGTACTGCACCAGCGGCAGCGCGAAGGCCACGAGCTCGCCCCCGGCGCGGCTGAATTCGTGGTGGAACAAGACCTCGTCGCCGAAGCGTTCCATCTGCCGCGCCACCAGCGCCGGATCCAGCGGCGCCGGATACGCCACCTGCAGGTAGGTCACGCCGCGGTCGCTCTTCAGCGCTTCCAGCGTGGTGTGGTTGTAGGCGCATTCGGTGGCCGATGGCAGCCCGGCGGCGAGCAGTTCGCTCTCGCTGCCCTGCACGGCGATGCGGCCGCCCATCGTTTCGACGAGCGCCCGGTACGCCGGCAGCGTGGCTGGCGAGACCTGGGCGAACATCGCGTCACGGTCTTCGAGACGATCGCGCAGGCCGGCGTAGTACGGCGTGATGCGGCGTTCGACGGCGCTGAGCTGGAAGACGTCGATCGCGCTGTCGGCGCCGGCTGCCAGCCCGAAGCGCAGCACGTCGTCGTAGTGCCCGAACAGCGCGATCGTGTGCTGCCATTCGACGAAGGCGGTCAGCGCGACATCGACCTCGACGATGATGCCGTTGCTGCCGTAGGCATGGTGGGCCTTCTGGATGTCGGCGCCTTCGAGGTCCAGCACACGCGGCGGGTCTTCGAGCGTGACGATGCGCAGCCGGCGCACGTTGCCCGGGTCGGCCAGGATGCCGTGGCGGATCGAGCCGATGCCCGAGTGGCCACCGGCGATGAAACCGCCCAGGGTGGCGATGCGCTCGGTGCTCGGCCACATGCGCAGCTGCTGGCTGCTGACGCGCGCCGCCAGGTTCAGGTCGTGGATCAGCACGCCGGCTTCGACGCTGGCCCAGCCGGCTTCGACGCGCAACACGCGGTTCAGCGCGCTGATGTCGAGCGTGATGCCGCCGAACAGCGGCACGCACTGGCCGTAGTTGCCGGTGCCGCCGCCGCGCACGGTCAGCGGCGCGCGGTGGCGTGCACAGACGGTGGCGACCTGCAGCACGTCGGCCAATGATCGCGGCCGCAGCACCAGGTCGGGTCGGCGGCCGCGCAGCCGTTCGGCGAGCACCGGGCTGTACCAGTGGTAGTCGGCGGCGGCGCGTTCGCAGGCAGCCGGGCTGTCGTCGGCATCCAGCCCGGCCAGCGCGGCGCGGACGGCCGGCCAGTCGACCGGGTCGCCGGGGCGGTAGGGAGACGGTAGCGTCATCGGGGCGAAGTGTGCAACGACTGTGCCATGGCGGCCTTGCCGGCGCCTGCTGTAGACACCACCGGCGGCCAGCGCCTATTCTTCGCCCCTGCGATCAGCAGCCAGCAGGAGCGTGAATGCGAGCATGGACCGTGGATGCCGACGACATCCGTGTCGCGGAGGATTTTGACGAGTCCCTGCTGCACCGCACGCCCGAGATCGAGGCCTTCCTCACGCCGGAGCGCGAAGACAAGTTCATCGTCATCGGCACCAAGGGCTTCGGCAAGACGCTGCTGCTGAAGGCCAAGCGCATCCTGTACCAGCGCGACGGCCAGTCGATCTGCCTGCCCAGCGGCAACCTGCTGGACAAACCCATCGGCGACAAAATCTTCAGCCGCGAGGCCATCGCGTTCTTCTCGGCGTCGCCGCTGCCGTGGGCCAAGGTCTGGCTGACCTCGGTGGCGCTGGCTGCGCTGAAGCAGGCCGGGCAGACCGAGGGCTTGAAGGTCAACGCCCGGCTCGCGTCGCTGGTGGCCGACCGGCAGCTGCACAGCGTGATCGACCACTTCGTGCGCCTGCTCGACTTCACGCCCAGCGACCTGCAGCGCTGCGCCACCGACACCGACGGCCACCTGGTGCCGCGGCTGCGCATGCTGAAGTCGCCGCTGACGATCTTCATCGACGGCATCGACGAGTACTTCAACAAGCACGTCGAGGAAGTGCCGACCAACCCGAGCGTGACCGGCGAACTGTCGCCCGATGTCTGGTACTTCTCGCAGCTCGGCCTGGTCGAGGTGGCTTATCAGCTGCGCCGCATCAACCACCGGCTGAAGGTCTTCGCGGCGATCCGCAAGGAAGCCTACGCCCGGCTGCCGCAGCGCACGGCGATGGTCCAGCAGTACCGCGGCAGCGCCGTCGACATCGCCTATTCGCCCGAGAGCCTGCGCGAGATCTTCGCCAACAACATCCGGCTCGTGAAGGCCGACCGCATGGTGCTGCCCGGGCGCGAGCGCAGCAATCCGCTGGAGGCCTTTCTCGGCCGCACCAGCGTCATCGAAACCTACACGCGCGAGGAAGAAGACGTGTTCGGCCATGTCTGCCGCCACACGCTGCTGCGCCCGCGCGACCTGATGACGATCGGCGACCGGCTGGTCTCGCTGCGCCCCGACGAACGCCGCAACGAGCACCGCATGATGGAAGCGGTGCACCAGGCGGCGACCGAGATCGCGCACGAGTACCTGGCCGAGATCGCGCCCTACATCGGCGACCTGGCACTGGAGCGGCTGTTCCAGCGCCTGCCCGGGCCCATCCTGACGCGTGGCGAGGTCGACGCCTTGTGCGAGCACGACGCGTCCGCCGAGCTGCCGGCCAACGGCAACGAGCCCGCGCTGCGGGCGCTGTACCGCGTCGGCCTGCTCGGCTACGTGCAGCACGACATCGTGCGCGGCGAATGGCGCCAGCGCTTCCTGCGCCCCGGCGACGCCACGCTCGAGCCGAGCGGCGTGCTGCCGCGCGCCACGCACTACCTGCTGCACCCGGTGCTGACCGGCGTGATCGGGCGCCTGAACCCGGACTTTCTGCAGCGCATCGACCGCCTGAACATCGTCGGCTACGACCGCCCGTGGAAGACCTCGGGCGGCGCCGAGCATGCGCCCAGCCTGTGCATGCTGTGCGTGCTGAAGGCCGACGTGCATGCCTTCGGCAGCCTGATGAGCGCCGGCGCCGACGGGCCGGTGCGCAAGGCGCTGGCCGACGCCGTCGAACGCTGGGCGCCGCCCGATTCGATCAGCGAGACCGGCGCCGGCGATTCGGTGCTGATTGCCAGCGACGACCCGGTGGCGCTGGTGCAGACCGCCCGCCACCTGATGGACGACGTGTACAGCGTGCCGGGCCAGCCGCGCCTGCGCATCGCGCTGCACTACGGCGAGGTGCAGACGCGCGAACGCGAGATCGACCTGCGCCTGACCGTCGTCGGCGGCACCGCGATCCTGTGCGCCGCGCGCGTCGAGCCGGTGGTCGAGCCGGGCCAGATCTGGGCCACCGAAGAGTTCCGCGAACAGTTTCTGCAGCGCCCGTCGCTGTGGCGCACGACGCCGCTGCGCCCGCCATCGGGCGCCGAGCTGTTCAACGTCAGCAAGAAGGGTTCGGCCGAGTCGGACCTGTGGGTGCGGCTGCACCGCCTGGAGTCCTGACCCGGCCCTTCTGAGAGCATCCCGGGCACCTGGCAGCGCCCGGCGTTCGAAGGAGAAACATCAATACCTTCACCGCAGAGGGGCTGAGGACGCGGAGGTGCGCCGAGAAGGCCCGCACCATCTCTGCGAATCCTCTGCGTCCTCTGCCCCTCTGCGGTGAAGGCTTTTGTTTCTCATGAGGCTACAGGCGCTCGAAAATCGCGGCGATGCCCTGCCCGCCGCCGATGCACATCGTCACCAGCGCGTACTTGCCGCCGATGCGCTGCAGCTCGTAGAGCGCCTTCGTCGCCAGGAACGCACCCGAGCAGCCGATCGGGTGGCCAAGCGCGATGGCGCCGCCGTTCGGATTCGTCTTCGCCGGGTCGAGTTCGAGCCCGCGGCTGACCGCGATGGCCTGCGCCGCGAAGGCCTCGTTCGACTCGACGACGTCGAGCTGGTCGATCTTCAGGCCGGCCTTCGCCAGCGCCAGCCGCGTCGCGGGGATCGGGCCTTCGCCCATGATCTCGTTCGGCACGCCGGCCACGGCATACGACACCAGGCGCGCCATCGGCTTGTGGCCGCCGGCCCGCGCGGCTTCGGCATCGGCCAGCACCAGGAAGGCCGCGCCGTCGTTGACGCCCGACGCGTTGCCGGCCGTCACCGTGCCGCCGTCCTTCTTGAACGCCGGCCGCAGCTTGCCCAGTGATTCCAGCGTCGTGCCGGGCTTCACATGCTCGTCGGTGTCGAAGCTGACGTCGCCCTTCTTCGTCTGGCGCACGACAGCGACGATCTGCGACTTGAAGCGGCCTTCGGCGATAGCCGCCGCAGCACGGCGGTGCGACTCGACGGCCAGCGCGTCCTGCTGCTCCCGCGTGATGCCCCACTTCACGGCCAGGTTCTCCGCGGTGACGCCCATGTGGCCGACGCCGAAGGGGTCGGTCAGCGTCGAGACCATCAGGTCGACCATCTTGCTGTCGCCCATGCGCGCGCCGCTGCGCATCGCCGTCGACATGTAGCCGGCGCGCGACATCACCTCGACGCCGCCGCCGATGCCGAAGTCGCAATCGCCGAGCAGGATGTTCTGCGCCGTCGTCACCACCGCCTGCAGCCCCGACGAGCAGAGCCGGTTCACCGCCATCGCGACCGAATCCATCGGCAGCCCGGCCTGGATCGACGCGACCCGCGCGACGTAGGCGAAGCGCGTGTCGGTGGGGATGCAGTTGCCGACCGTCACGTAGTTGATCTGCTGCGCGTTGACGCCCGAGCGCCCGACCGCCTCTTTCATGACGATGCCCGCCAGCTCCGCCGGCTCGATCTCGGCCAGGCCGCCGCCGAAGGTGCCGATCGCCGAGCGGACCGCAGACAACACCACCACATCACGTTTGCTCATGTCTTGACTCCTGGATGAAAGTTCAGTGGCCGGACGCCCCGGAGGCGCCGATGCCGGTTTCGGAGCGTACCTGTTGCGCGACGAACCCGGCACGATCCTGCGCGGCGCGCGCGCTGCGGTCAAGGATCGAGAACAGCCAGATGCCGACGAAGCCGATGGTCATGGAAAACAGCGCCGGCGACGCGTACGGGAACAGCGCCGAGCCCTTCGGGTTGCCCAGCGTCACCTCCCACACCGCCGGCGACACCAGCGTCAGCAGCACCGACGAAGCCAGCCCGAGGAAACCGCCGATCACCGCGCCGCGCGTCGTGCAGTCCTTCCACAGCACCGACATCAGCAGCACCGGGAAGTTGGCCGACGCCGCGATCGCGAACGCCAGGCTGACCATGAAGGCGATGTTCTGCTTCTCGAACGCGATGCCGAGCACGACGGCGACGATGCCGAGCGCGACCGTGGTCAGGCGCGACACCTTCAGCTCCGACGCGCTGTCGGCCTGGCCCTTCTTGATGACGGTCGAATACAGGTCGTGCGACACCGCCGACGCGCCGGACAAGGTGAGGCCGGCGACGACGGCCAGGATGGTCGCGAACGCCACCGCCGAGATGAAGCCCAGGAAGACGTTGCCGCCGACGGCGTTGGCAAGGTGGATCGCCGCCATGTTGCCGCCGCCGAGCAGGCCGCCCTTGGCGTCCAGGAACTGCGGATTCGTCAGCACGAAGGTGATGGCGCCGAAGCCGATGATGAAGGTCAGGATGTAGAAGTAGCCGATCCACGTCGTCGCCCACAGCACCGACTTGCGCGCCTCCTTGGCGTTCGGCACCGTGAAGAAGCGCATCAGGATGTGTGGCAACCCGGCTGTGCCGAACATCAGCGCCATGCCGAAGCTGATGGCCGAGACCGGATCCTTGATGAAGCCGCCCGGGCCCATGATCGAGAAACCCTGCGCAGCCGCATCCGCAGGCGACTTGCCGGCCGCGGCTGCGATGCCGGTCTTGATCTCCACCGCCTTCGCGAACATCGCCTCCGGGCTGAAGCCGAAGTGGTACAGCACCATGAAGGCCATGAAGCTGGCGCCGGCCAGCAGCAGGCAGGCCTTGATGATCTGCACCCAGGTCGTGGCCGTCATGCCGCCGAACAGCACGTAGACCATCATCAGCGCGCCGACGATGACGACCGCGATCCAGTACTCCAGCCCGAACAGCAGCTTGATCAGCTGCCCGGCGCCGACCATCTGCGCGATCAGGTAGAAGGCCACGACGACCAGTGTGCCCGACGCCGCGAACACGCGCACCGGCGTCTGCGAGAAGCGGAACGCGGCCACGTCGGCGAAGGTGAACTTGCCGAGGTTGCGCAGGCGCTCGGCCAGCAGGAAGGTCACGACCGGCCAGCCGACGAGAAAGCCGATCGAATAGATCAGCCCGTCGAAGCCGCCCACCATCACCGCCGCCGAGATGCCCAGGAAGGACGCCGCCGACATGTAGTCGCCGGCGATGGCCAGGCCGTTCTGGAAGCCGGTGATGCCGCCGCCGGCGGTGTAGAAATCGGCCGCCGACTTGGTCTTGGCGGCTGCCCACTTGGTGATGAACAGCGTGCCGACGACGAAGATCGCGAACATGCCGATCGCCGTCCAGTTGGTGGCCTGCTTCTCGGCCTGGCCGAGGTCGGCACCGGCCGCCACGGCAGCGCCGGCAGCCGCCAGCAGCAGCAGCGGCGCCAGGGCCTTCGCGGCGAACGCGCAGCGGCTCACTTCAGCGCTCCCTGGGCGATGCGCTCGGTCAGCGCGTCGAACTCGCTGTTGGCCCGGCGCACGTAGAGGCCGGTGATGAGAACCGTGAAGACGATGATGCCCAGCCCGATCGGCATGCCGACGGTCATGACGCCGGCGCCCAGCCGCGTGGCCAGGAACGGCTTGTCGAAGGCGACGAGCACGATGAAGCCGTAGTACACGAGCATCATCGCCAGCGCCAGCCACCAGCCGAAGCGCGAACGCCGGGACTTCAGTTCCTGGTAGTTCGGGTCGGCCAGGATGCGTGCGGTCAGATCGGGTTGCATGGTCAATTCCTCTCAGCGAGCTGGTCCAGGATGGCTGGGTTCTCCAGCGTCGATATGTCTTGCGTGATGGCTTCGCCCTTGGCCACGCTGCGCAGCAGGCGGCGCAGGATCTTTCCGCTGCGGGTCTTGGGCAGGTTGTCGCCGAAGCGGATGTCCTTGGGCTTGGCGATCGGCCCGATTTCCTTGGCGACCCAGTTGCGCAGTTCGTTGGCAATGCGCTTGGCTTCGTCGCCGGTGGGGCGCGCCCGCTTCAACACGACGAAGGCGCAGATCGCCTCGCCGGTGGTGTCGTCGGGCCGGCCGACCACCGCGGCCTCGGCCACGAGCTCGGTGCACGAGACGAGCGCCGATTCGATCTCCATCGTGCCCATGCGGTGGCCGCTGACGTTCAGCACGTCGTCGATGCGGCCGGTGATCGTGAAGTAGCCGGTCTTGGGGTCGCGGATCGCGCCGTCGCCGGCCAGGTAGTAGCCCTTCAGCTCGGGCGGGAAGTAGCTCGACCGGTAGCGCTCGGGGTCGCCCCAGATCGTGCGGATCATGCTCGGCCACGGCTTCTTGATGACGAGCATGCCGCCCTGGCCGTTGGGCACGTCGTGGCCCAGCTCGTCGACGATGGCCGCCGCGATGCCGGGGAACGGCAAGGTGCACGAGCCCGGCACCAGCGGCGTCGCGCCCGGCAGCGGCGTGATCATGTGGCCGCCGGTCTCCGTCTGCCAGAAGGTGTCGACGATCGGGCAGCGGCCGCCGCCGATGTGCTTGTGATACCACTGCCACGCGGCCGGGTTGATCGGCTCGCCGACCGAGCCCAGGATGCGCAGGCTCGTCAGGTCGTAGCGGTCCGGATGCACCGCCGCGTTGCCTTCGGCAGCCTTGATCAGCGAGCGGATCGCCGTCGGCGCGGTGTAGAAGACGCTGACCTTGTGATCCTGGATCATCTTCCAGAAGCGGCCGGCATCGGGATAGGTCGGGATGCCTTCGAAGACGACCTCGGTGGCGCCCAGCGCCAGCGGGCCGTACGCGATGTAGGTGTGGCCGGTGACCCAGCCGATGTCGGCCGTGCACCAGAACACGTCGCCGAGCCGCAGGTCGAAGGTCCATTGCGTCGTCAGCGCCGCATGCAGCAGGTAGCCGCCGGTGCTGTGCTGCACGCCCTTGGGCTTGCCGGTGGAGCCGCTGGTGTACAGCAGGAACAGCGGGTGCTCGGCACCCACCCACTCGGGCTCGCAGCGCTCGCTCTGGCCTTGCATCTCGTCGTGCAGCCAGCGGTCGCGCGACGCGTTCCAGGCCACGGCGCCGCCGGTGCGGCGGTAGACGATGACGTCACCCACCGTCTCGCAGCCGCCCAGCGCGATGGCCTCGTCGACGATGGCCTTCAGCGGCAGGTTCTTGCCGCCGCGCACCTGCTCGTCGGCGGTGATGACCATCACCGCGCCGGCGCCTTCAATGCGGTCGCGCAAGGATTGCGCCGAGAAGCCGCCGAAGACCACCGAATGCGTCGCGCCGATGCGCGCGCAGGCCTGCATCGCGACCACGCCTTCGATGCTCATCGACATGTAGATGACGACGCGGTCGCCCTTCTTCACGCCGCGCGCCTTCAGCGCATTGGCCAGGCGGCAGGTGCGCACCAGCAGCTCGCGATACGTGAGCCGCGTCACCTGGCCATCGTCGGCCTCGAAGATGATGGCGAACTTGTCGCCCAGGCCGCGCTCGACGTTGCGGTCCAGGCAGTTGTACGAGACATTCAGCGTGCCGTCCTCGAACCACTTGAAGAACGGCGCCTGGCTGTCGTCCAGCGACTTCGTGAACGGCGTCTTCCAGCTGACGAACTCGCGCGCCAGCCGCGCCCAGTAGGCGCCGGGGTCGGCCTCGGCCTCGGCCACCAGCTGGTCGTAGGCAGCCATGCCGGAGACGAACGCGCCTTTGGCGACGTCCGCTGGCGGAAGGTACAGATCCGGGTCTTGTTCGCTCATTCAGGTCTCCATCGGGTCGCCGTGGCCGGCATTCATGCACTCGGCCGACAGCTTGACCGCTTCGCGGCCGCCGACGTTGACCTTGATCAAGCCCGGGCGCACCGGATCGGGAGACCATCGCTGCACCGGCATCCGCTGGCGGCTTTGCCGTTGCGTGCGCCGTGACCCATGATTGGCCATGCCCAACGCGTTCGACTTCTCGGCTTCGCCGTTCGACTGCCTGGCCGCCGACGAGCAGCAGCTCGTGCGCGACGCCGTCGACATCGCGTATTTCCGCGAAGGCGAGACGATCCTCGACGCCGGCATCGAGCCGACGCACCTGTTCGTCGTCATCAAGGGCCGCGTGTCGCAGTTCGACGCCGACGAGATGGTCGCGACCTACGGGCCGCACGACTGCTTCGACGGCCGCTCGCTGGTGGCCGGCCGCGCCAGCAGCCGCTTCGTCGCCGCCGAGGAGGTGCTGGCCTACGAGCTGGCCAAGGCGGCCGTGAATGCGCTGATCTCGCGCAACGCCACCTTCGGCGCGCTGCTGTTCTCGGACCTGTCGGCCAAGCTCGGTGCGCTGGCGCAGCGCCACGAAGAGCGCGAGATGCACGCGCTGACGATGTCGCACGTGTCCGAGGCCTTCCTGCGCCCGGCGCATGTGGTCGATGGCAGCACCGGCATCGTCGGCGTCGCCGCGCTGATGCAGGCGCAGCGCACGAGCAGCGTGCTGGTGCGTGACGGCGCTCGGCTGGGCATCTTCAGCAACACCGGTCTGCAGCGCGCCGTGCTCGACGGCCGGCCGCTGGCCACGCTGCCGGTGCGCGAGCTGGCGAGCTTCGAGCTGGTGGCCATCGCCCCCGACGCGCCGCTGTTCGACGCGCTGGCGCTGATGATCCAGCACCAGGTGCACCGGCTGGTCGTCGTCGACGGCGAGCGCATCGCCGGGCTGCTGGAACAGCTCGACCTGCTGAGCTTCTTGTCCAACCACTCGTACCTGATCACGGTGCAGATCGTGCAGGCGCGCGACCTCGACGCGCTGCGCGTGCAGGCCGCGAAGATCACGCGCTTCGTCGCGCTGCTGTACCGCGGCGGCACACGCGTCGGCCAGATCGGCAAGCTGGTGCAGGCGCTGAATGCCAAGCTGTTCGAACGCACCTGGCAACTCGTCGCGCCGGTGGCGCTGCTGGCCGACAGCTGCCTGTTCGTGATGGGCAGCGAAGGGCGCGGCGAGCAGTTGCTGAAGACCGACCAGGACAACGGCCTGATCCTGCGCGATGCTTGCGCCACCAGCGAAGCCGATGTCGCCGAAGCCTGCCGGCGCTTTTCGGCCGCGCTGCGCGACTTCGGCTACCCCGACTGCCCGGGCGGCATCATGGTCGAGAACCCGCTGTGGCGGCGCAGCGAAAGCGACTTCAAGACCACCGTGCGCAACTGGCTGCTGCGGCCCGACCCGCAAGGCCTGATGGCGCTGGCGATCTTCATCGACGCGCATGCCGTCGCCGGCGACGCCACGCTGCTGGCCGGCGTGCGCGCCGAGGTCGACCGGCTCGTCACCGCCGACGACGCGCTGCTCGGCCGCTTTGCCGCGGCGATCGACTCGTTCCCGGCCGAGTCGGGCGGCTGGTGGAACCGGCTGCTGCTGATCGGCGAACACGACCCGCAGACGCTGGACCTGAAGAAGGCCGGCATCTTTCCCATCGTGCACGGCGTGCGCAGCCTCGCGCTGCGCGAGCATGTGGCCGCCACCGGCACCGCCGCGCGGCTGGACGCGCTGGTGGCGCTGGGCCGGCTGCGCGCCACCTTCGCGACCGACCTTGCCGACAGCCTGCACTTCCTGATGGGCTTGAAGCTGAAGGCCGGCCTGGCCGAACTCGACAGCGCCGGCGGCACGGTCAGCGGCGGCGTGCGCGTCGACCGGCTGAGCAGCCTGGAGCGCGACCTGATGAAGGACGCGCTGGCGGTCGTCAAGCGCTTCAAGGCGCTGGTGCGCAACCAGTTCCACCTGGAGGCCGGGTGATCGGGACAGCGAGCCGCCTGCTGCGGCGCGGCTGGCACGCGCTGCGCCGCGGCTGGCTGCTCTACCACCTGGCCGAACCGCGCTTCTCGTTCATGTACGACGCCCCGCCCGACGGCGAATGGGTGGTGCTGGACTGCGAGACCACGGGCCTGGACGTGCGCCGCGACCAGATCGTCTCGATCGGCGCCGTGCGCATCGTCGGCAACCGCCTGCTGACGAGCCAGCGGCTGGAGCTGCTGGTGCGGCCCGAACGCGCGTTGAAGGTGGCCAGCATGCGCGTGCACCGCTTGCTAGAAAGCGATGTCGCGCAAGGGCTGGACCCGGCGCAGGCGATGCGGCTGCTGCTCGACTTCATCGGCAGCCGGCCGCTGGTCGGCTACTACCTCGAGTTCGACGTCGCGATGCTGAACCGCGAGATCTGGCCGCTGCTGGGCTTGCGCCTGCCGCAGCCGAAGATCGAGGTCTCGGCGATGTACTACGACTTCAAGAACCGCCAGCTGCCGGCGCACCAGCGCGGCGGCGACATCGACCTGCGCTTCGCGACGATGATGACGGACCTGGCGCTGCCGCTGCGCGATGCGCACGATGCGCTGAACGACGCCGTCATGGCCGGGCTGGCGTTCGTGAAGCTGCGGCGGCTGCTGGCCGGGCCGTGATTCCGCTTTAACCCCGTTTCACCGCGCGCTCCGTATAAGCATCGACCACTCCAGGAGCGTTCGATGCCGACCCCCGCTTTCGTCCCGTCCCGCCGCGCCCTGCTCGGCGCGGCCACTGTTCTGCTGCTGGCGCCACTGCCGGCCTGCGCCAGCGAGGCCCGCATGCGCGCGCCGGTCGACATCACGGTCGTCGACCGCGACAGCGGCCAGGTGCTGCCCGTCTACCGCAAGGACGGCCGCGCCTTCGTCGCCGGCCGACCTGCCGCGCGCTACGCCATCCGGCTGGCCAACCAGACCGGCGCCCGCGTGCTGGTGGTGCTGTCGGTGGACGGCGTGAACGTCGTCTCCGGCGAGACCGCCGCCTGGGGCCAGACCGGCTACGTGCTGGATCCCTGGCGGTCCTATGACATCGCCGGCTGGCGCAAGAGCGACACGGCCATCGCCGCCTTCGAGTTCGCGGCGCTGAGCGAGTCGTATGCCGCGCGCACCGGGCGGCCCGGCAACGTCGGCGTCATCGGCATGGCGGTGTTCCTGGAGAAGCCGGAGCCGGTTGTCCAGCTGCCCGCCCCGGCGCCGCCGGTGGCCCGGGCCGACGCGGCACGCGAGCCCCTGGCCGCCGCCGAGAGCGCGAACGCCGGCGCAGCGGCCAAATCGGCAGCCCCGGCAGCGCCGGCCGCGCGCCAGGCGCCGAGCAGCGAACGCCTGGGCACGGCGCATGGCCAGCGCGAATGGTCGGTGTCCACGCGCACGGCGTTCGAGCGCCTGAGCAGCAGCCCGCAGGCCGTGGTCGAGATCGGCTACGACAGCTTCGCCAACCTCGTGGCCGCTGGCGTCATCCCGCGGCCGGCCGGGCCGCTGAGCCAGGCGCGCGCCTTTCCGCTCAACGAAGACAGCCGCGGCTTCGTGCCCGACCCGCCGGCCCGATGACGCCCGCAGCGCCGCTCGCCTAACATCGGCGGCCATGGCGAGCACCGAGCCTGGCGAGCCCGAATGGCTGCGACGTTACCTGGCCGGCGAGCAGGCGTCTTTCGAGCGCCTGTACGACGCGCACCAGAAGCCCTGCTTCGACTTCATCCGCCGCATGCTGGCGATGGCCGACGACGCCACCGCCGAAGACCTGCACCAGGAGGTCTGGATCGCCGTGGCCCGGCAGGCCGCGTCGTTCGACGCCGGCAAGGCGCGCTTCGTCACCTGGCTGTTCACGATCGCACGCAACAAGGTGATGGACCACTTCCGGCGCAGCTCGGTCGTCGTGCAGCTGGCCGGCGACTCGGGCGACGCCGCGCTGGACGCGCTGGCCGACATGCCGGGCGCGCCGGAGCTATCGCCCGAACGCGTCGCGCAGAACCGGCAGCTGGCCGCGGCGCTGCTGCGCGAGGTGCAGGCGTTGCCGTATGTGCAGCGCGAGGCCTTCGTGCTGTTCGCCCACCAGGAGCTGAGCCTGGAAGAGGTGTCGCAGATCACCCGCGTCGGGCTGGAGACCGCCAAGAGCCGGCTGCGCTATGCCCGCGCGACGCTGCGGCTGCGGCTGGCGTCGTGGAAGGAAATCCATGCGTGATCCCAACGATCCGAACGACCCGGACGGCCCGGACGACGCCATCGACGCCGCGTATCGCGAGGCCATGCGCAGCGCCGACAACGAAGCCGGTGCAGCGCGGCGCCGTGCCGCGGTGCTGGCTGCCGTGCAGGCCGTGGCTCGGCAGGACCGGCCGGCCGCCAACGAAGCACGCTGGCAGCCGGCCGCCGGCTGGTGGCAAGCGGCCGCCGCGGCGTGCGTGGTGGTGTCTTGCGCGCTGCTGGTGCTGCGGCTGCGCGACGAGCCCGAGGCCCGTGTCGATCTGGCTCGTGAAGCACCCGCGGTGGCCGCCAGCGAAAGGGCGTCGGCCGGGAATGCGACGCCGGCCGAAGCACCGACCGCGCCGCTGATCGCGCGGCCAGCCGCAGCGCCGCCTGCACCGCCAGTCGCGCCGCCAGCCGCACCGACCACCGCACGGCCCACCGCGCCGCCCGTCACGCCGCCCATCGCGGCCCCGGCCGAACCGCGACAGGATCAACCCGTCACCGCACCTTCGCCCAGCCTCCGGCCAGCGCAGCCGGCGCCGGCGGCCAAGGCCGCGCAATCCGATGCCGCCGCGCCGGTTGCCGCAGCCCCGCCGCCCGCTCCGGCGGCGCGGGAATCGGCCGGCCTGGCAGCAGCGGAGTCCACACGCGCAGACTCGGCCCGGCAGTTCAGCCCCGCAGCGCGAGCCGCCCCGCGCACCGACCTGCTGGCCGCCGTGGCCGCCGGGGACTCTCAGGCAGTCTCACGCCTGCTGCTAAGCACGCCGCCGGACGCGCAGCGTGACGCCGATGGCCGCACGCCGCTGGCGCTGGCCGTGCTGCGCTCGGATGCCCGTGTCGTCACGCTGCTGCTGCAGCGCGGCGCCGACCGGCTGGCGCCCGACCGCTTCGGTCAGACGCCGCAGGGCTACGCGACCCTGGTTGCCGACCCGGCGGTGCTGGAGGCGTTCGGCCTGCGTTGAGCGGCTGATGCCGGCAGGCTGTCGGCGTCCGGCTGGCCGGCTCGGTGATATATACTTGATAGTATCAGCCAATCCGTGCAAGGTGCGCCATGGACACCGCAAAACTGTTCGTCAATGGCCGTAGCCAGGCTGTGCGCCTGCCCAAGGCATTTCGCTTCGATGGCCTGACGGAGGTGTACATCCAACGCGACGGCGACCGCATCATCCTGAGCCCGACGCGCAAGCCGCCGATGGAACGCCTGATTTCGGCGCTGGCTGATTTCGAAGACTTCCCGGCTCGGCAGCAACCACGCAAGACAGACCGGCGCGAGAACTTCTAGAACGTTGAGGCAGAGTCGGCCATGCGCTTCATGCTCGACACCAACATCTGCATCTACGTGATCAAGCGCAGGCCACCCGCCGTGCTGGCTGCACTGTTGCAGCATGAAGCGGCCGGCATCGGTGTGTCCATCATCACCGTATGCGAATTGGCCTACGGCGCGGCCAAGAGCGGGTCGGTGCGCAACCAGGCCGCACTGCAGCAGTTTCTGGAACCGCTGGAAGTCGCCGACTTCGACCGCATGGCGGCCATGGCCTACGCGAGCCTGCGTACCCGACTCGAAGCTGCAGGCACACCGATCGGCCCACTGGACACGCAGATTGCCGCGCATGCCATCTCACTGGGCATCACCCTGGTCAGCAACAACACGCGTGAGTTTGAGCGCGTAGCGGGGTTGAAGCTGGTGAACTGGGTGAGCGAGTGAGCGGCGCTGCCGACTCGTAAACCCAGGCTCACACGCGATGCGGCGCAACGATGCGCCGCTCGCCGATCAGGAAGGCGTCTGCGACGAGCTGAAACGGCCGCCAGTCCACGTCGGCCTTGGCATCCGCGCACAGCGCCGCGAAGCGCGCATACAGGCGCGGATATTCGCCGGCCAGGCCGGCCTCGGCCGCGATGACCTGGCCATCGATCTCGAGCCCCGCGCCGCCGCGTGAGAGCTTCAGGCGGCCCGTGGTCGTGAACAGCTCGATGTCCCAGCTCTGTTCACCCTTTTGCCGGAAGTCGAATTCGGCCTGCACGGTGACGCCGTCGCCGGCACGCAGGCGCAAGTCGGCGGCGATCGGGGCCTGCTGGTTCTCGGGGAAGGCCAGCACGGCCGACTCGACGCACACTTCGCTGGCCAGCACCTCGGTCAGCACCGACAGCGCGTTGATGCCGGGGTCGAAGACGCCGAAACCGCCGGGCTCCCAGATCCACTGCTGCCCCGGGTGCCAGTGATGGACGTCTTCCTTCCAGATGATCTGGCCGCCGGTCAGCGTGCGCGGCCGCAGCCATTCGCGCGCCGCGTCCACGCCGGCCGCGAAACGCGAGTGCCAGGTCTGGAACAGCGTGCGGCGCTGCCGCGCGGCTTCGTCGGCGAGCAAGGCGATCTGCCGCGTCGTCGCGGTCGGTGGCTTCTCGAGCATGACGTGCTTGCCGGCGCGCAGCGCCGTCAGCGCCGCGTCGAAGTGCACCTGCGGCGGCGTGCAGATGGACACGCAATCGAGTTCCGGCAGCGCCGCCAGCATGGCGTCGAGATCGGAGAAATTGGCCAGCCCGTCGACCCGGGCCTGGCGGCTGGCGCAGGCCACCAGTTCGAAGTGCGGGCTGGCCTTCAGCGCCGGAATGTGCTGATCGCGCGCGATCTTGCCGATCCCGAGCAAGCCCAGTTTCAATCGCATGTTTTTCCTTCAGGCCTTCCCTTCGGACCTTCGTTCAGACGTGGAGCGTGTAGACCTCGGCCGCGCTGCGTTCGGCGGCACTGTGGCCTTCGAGCGCACGGTCCCATTCGGGCTCGGTGGCGCTGCGGGCCGGTACCAGCCCCGCCGTCATCTGCGTGGCTTCTTCGGTGCCGGCATCGAACTCGGCAACCTGCTCGCGCGTGTCGAGGAACAGCCGCGCGACCAGGTAGCCGCCGGCGTCGATCACGACCAGATAGCGCGCAGGCCTGCGATGCGATGTCTGGGTGTGCGCGCGCGGTGACTCGCCGCCGAAGCCTTGGCTCATGCCGCGATGTTGCCACGGTTGACCCGGCCGGTGGGCAGGGAAGGCCCGGAGCGGGTCGCTCGATGGTGAACTTGTTATTTCCATATTCGTAGCATATGCTACTCACACATGTGGTCCATCCTGATCGTCACGCTGCCGACCCAGCCGAACGCCGTACGCCTGCGCATCTGGCGCGCGCTGAAGGCCCTGGGCTGCGCCGCGCTGCGCGACGGCGCCTACCTGCTGCCCGAAGAGCACGTGGCCGCGCTGGAGCCGCTGGCCGCCGAAGTGCGTGAACACGGCGGCAGCGCATCGGTGCTGACGCTGTCCCCGCGCGACGAGAACCAGCGCGCCGAGATCCTGGCCCTGTTCGACCGCGGCGAGGCCTACATGCAGTGGCGAGAGACCGTCACCGCGCTGCAGGCCGAACTGGACCAACTGGCCGAGACCGACGCGCGGCGCCGGCTGCGCGGCGTGGCCGATGCGCTGCAGGCGCTGCGCCGTATCGACTACTACCCCGGCGCCGCGGCCGAGCAGGCCGAAGGCCATCTGCTGGCGCTGCGGCGCAGCTTCGACGGCCGCTTCTCGAAGGGCGAACCGCAGGCGCGCCAGGCCGATGGCATCGAACGCCTGGACCGCCGCAAGTTCCAGGGCAAGCGCTGGGCAACGCGCGCCAGGCCCTGGGTCGACCGCCTTGCGTGTGCGTGGCTGATCCAGCGCTTCATCGACCCACAAGCGCAGTTCGTCTGGCTGGCCGACCCTGCCAAGGCGCCGCGCGGCGTGCTGGGTTTCGACTACGACGGCGCGCGCTTCAGCCACGTCGGCAACCGGGTCAGCTTCGAAGTGCTGGCCGCCAGTTTCGAGCTGGAAGCCGACCCGAAGATGCGGCGCATCGCCGCCGCGGTGCACTACCTCGATGTCGGCGGCATCGCCGTGCCCGAGGCCGCGGGCCTCGAAGCCGTGCTGGCCGGCCTGCGCGAAGTGCATGCCGACGACGATCAACTCAAACAGACCGCGGCGACGGTCTTCGATGCGCTGTACGCGGCGCCGGGAGCCTTTTCATGAGTGCAGTTCTGCCGGCGACGACGCCGCTGTCGCGCCCCGCGCCGGTCAGCTTTGCCGAGGCCTTCCGCTTCTGGCTCAAGCTCGGCTTCATCAGCTTCGGCGGGCCGGCGGGGCAGATCGCCATCATGCACAGCGAGCTGGTCGAGCGCCGTCGCTGGATCAGCGAGAAGCGCTTCCTGCACGCGCTGAACTACTGCATGCTGCTGCCGGGGCCCGAGGCGCAGCAGCTGGCCACCTACATCGGCTGGCTGATGCACCGCACCTGGGGCGGCATCGTCGCCGGTGGGCTGTTCGTGCTGCCGTCGCTGTTCATCCTGGTCGCGCTGTCGTGGGTCTACCTGCGCTTCGGCGACGTGCCGCTGGTGGCCGGCATCTTCTTCGGCATCAAGCCCGCCGTGACGGCGCTGGTGCTGCATGCGGCCCACCGCATCGGCACGCGGGCGCTGAAGAACGCGTGGATGTGGGGCATTGCGGCGGCGGCGTTCGTGGCCATCTTCGCGTTCGACGCACCGTTCCCGGCCATCGTGCTGGCCGCCGGCCTGATCGGCCACTTCGGCGCACGTCTGGCGCCGCGGGTGTTCGCGCTGGGCGGCGGGCATGGCAACGCCAAGGCCGGCTACGGCCCGGCGCTGATCGACGACGACACGCCGACGCCGGCCCACGCGCGCTTCTCGCGCAGCCACCTGGCCAAGGTGCTGGCCGCCGGCTTCGCGCTGTGGCTGGCGCCGATGGCCGCACTCGTCGCGGCGCAGGGCGCGCAGGCCACACTGGCGCAGATGGGCTGGTTCTTCACGAAAGCCGCGTTGCTGACCTTCGGCGGCGCCTACGCGGTGCTGCCGTATGTCTACCAGGGCGCCGTGGACCAGCATCACTGGCTGACGGCGGCGCAGATGATCGACAGCCTGGCTCTGGGCGAAACCACGCCCGGGCCGCTGATCATGGTCGTCACCTTCGTCGGCTTCGTCGGCGGCTGGACCCGGCAGGTGCTGGGGCCTGATGCGCTGTTCGTCGGCGCCACGCTGGCGGCCACCGTGGTGACCTACGTCACCTTCCTGCCGTCCTTCGTGTTCATCCTGGCCGGCGGCCCGCTGGTCGAGACGACGCACGGCAAGCTGGGCTTCACCGCGCCCTTGAGCGCCATCACGGCGGCTGTCGTCGGCGTGATCCTGAACCTGGCGCTGTTCTTCGCCTACCACGTGCTGTGGCCGCACGGATTCGGCGGGCGCTTCGATTGGATCTCGCTGCTCATCGCCGGCGCCGCTGCCGTCGCCTTGTTCCGTTTCAAGCTCGGTGTGATCCCCTTGCTCGGCGCCTGCGCGGCGGCCGGCCTGGCGGTCACGCTGTTGCTGCCGCTGCTGCACTGAAGAAGGAGCACTCATGAACGCCTTGATCCTCGACCTGCCTTTCGATCCGACCCGCTTGCCGGGCCTGTCGGAGAAGCTGCTGCGCAGCCACCACCAGAACAACTACAGCGGCGCGGTGAAGCGGCTCAATGCCATCCGCGCCCAGCTGGCCGAAACGCCCTTCGCCAGCGCGCCGGGCTTCCAGCTCAACGGCTTGAAGCGCGAGGAGCTGATCGCCACCAACTCGATGCTGCTGCACGAGCTGTACTTCGGCAGCCTGGGCGCCGACGGCCCGGCGATGGAACCGGCAATGGCGCTGGCACTGGCGGTCAGTTTCGGCAGCGTCGAGCGCTGGCGCGAAGAGTTCGTCGCCATGGGCAAGGCCCAGGGCGGCGGCTCGGGCTGGGTGCTGCTGAGCTTCCAGCCGCGCGAAGGCACGCTGGTCAACCAGTGGGCGGCCGACCACACGCATGCGCTGGCCGGCGGCATTCCGATCCTGGCGCTGGACATGTACGAGCATGCGTACCACCTCGACTTCGGCGCCGCCGCCGGTGCGTATGTCGACGCCTTCATGGCCAACATCGCCTGGGCCCCGGTGTACCGGCGCTACCAGGCCGCCGTGCATGCCGCCAGCGATGGCTTCGGCGCCACGCAAGACGAGCTGGCTTCGGCGCTGCTGTTCGACGTGCGCCGCGCCGGCGTCTTCGAGCAGGCCACCGGCATGATCCCGCGCGCGCACTGGTGCGATCCGGCCACCGTTGACCAGTGGGCCGCCGAGCTGCCGAAGGACCGCGACATCGTCGTCTACTGCGTCTACGGCCACGAGGTCGGCCGCGTCACCGCGATGCGCCTGCGCGCGGCGGGCCTGCGGGCGCGCTACCTGCAAGGCGGCATCGACGGCTGGCAGGCCGCCGGCCGGCCGCTGGCGCCGAAGGGAGAGCCCACATGAAGTGGATCACGCGCGAACGCCCGAAGATCGACCGCATCGCCTGCCCCTGGCTGATCCAGCGCTTCATCGACCCCGAGGCCGAGTTCCTGTACGTGCCGGCGGCCGACGTGCTGCCGGTGGCGCGGGAAACCGGCGCCACGCCTTATGACATCCCGGGCGTCGAGATGGGCCACGTCGGCGACCGGTGCAGCTTCGACGCCTTCCTGGCCAAGTACTCGCTCGCCGAGCCGGCGCTGCAGCGGCTGGCCACCATCGTGCGCGGCGCGGACACGTCGCGGCTGGACCTGGCGCCGCAGTCGGCCGGGCTGTATGCGATGTCGCTCGGCCTGTCGCAGGTGTTTGCCGACGACCACGAGATGCTGAGCCACGGCCTGGTGATGTACGACGCGCTGTATGCCTGGTGCCGGCTGTAGGCGGCCCGGTCAAGCCTTCAGCATCGCCCCGAGCAGCAGCCGGGCCTTGTCCCAGTCGCGCCGCACGGTGCGCTCGGTCAGGTCCAGCGCGTCGGCGATCTCGGCCTCGGTGTAGCCGCCGAAGTAGCGCATCTCCACCACCTTGGCCAGGCGCGGTTCGGCCTGGGCCAGCACCTCGAGCGCTTCGTTGACCTGCAGCAGCTCGTTTTCGCCGGCCGGCAGCTGGTCGCCGAGCTGGGTATCCAGCGTCAGCCGGTCGAGGTCGCCGCCGCGGCGTTCGGCCTGGCGTTCACGCACCGCGTCGATGATCACCGAGCGCATCACGCGCGACGCGTAGGCGAAGAAGGCGCGGCGGTCGTCGCTGCGCAGCGGCCCGACGCTGAGGAAGCGCAGGTACGACTCGTGCACCAGCGCCGTCGTGTCGAGGTAGGTGTTGCGCCCGCCGTCATGCAGCCGCGCGCGGGCCAGCTTGCGCAGCTCGCCGTAGGCCGCGGCGAAGAGCTGATCCTGCGCGCCGGGTTCGCTGGCGTTGACGCGCCGAATGAGCTCGCTGATGTCGCCCATCGGGCCTCCCCTCGTTTTGCCGGGGAGGATCATCGGTGGAAACGCCAGCGCCGTCATCATCCTTCGTTGCGACGCCGTCGCGACAGGCCGCACAGCGCGATCGCCGGCGCCAGCATCAGCCAGTGTGTCGGCAGTTCCGGCACCGGCGACAGGGCGATGAAGATGTCGCGCGGCGGGGACACGCCGTCGAGATCGAAGTGAACATTGGCGTAGTTCCAGGGCAACGCAGCCGTGGGCAGGCCATCGCTCGTCAAGGGCAGGTACAGCGCAACGAACAGCGAAAACGGCGTCGCGCCGCCCCAGTTGCCGGAGAAGCTGGTGACGTCATTGCTGGCGACGTGGAACTCACCCGCGGTGTAGACCGAAATGCCGAGCTGGCCGCTGGCCGTGGCCGCCAGGCCGATGTCAGGCAGAGACAGCGTCAGCGTGCCGGTGGCGAGATATTGGCCGGCGCTCGGGTCGGGGTCCAGGTCCGCGCTCAGCGCGGGGTCGTAGGTGTAGCTGCCCAGCACCCGCGTCGCGCCGCTGAACAGCGGCAGCAGCGGCGTCGCGCCGGGCGGTATCGGCTGCGCGGTGCCGTATTCGTCTTCCTGGATGAAGTCGACGACGCCGGCGAAGTTCACCGTCAGCGGCGCGGCGTGCGCCGGTGCGCAGGCCGCTGCGAAGGCGAACGGCAGCAGCGCGCATCGCCATGCCGGTACTTGAAGTCGTGTGAGCATGTCGAACTCCTGGCCAACGGTTGCCTGGCTTGCATTCCCCGGCGGCGGCAACCCGAGCGCCGCGGTGGAAGGATCGCTCCAAAGACGGCCGATCACCTGGACGGACGCGGCTGGGTGCCGAAAGCGGACATCCCGGGACACGGCGCCTGATGGCCGGCACCCATGTCCGCTTGGGCGGGCCCATTCCGTCCGGCATGGCAGACCTCAACCCGAACCCAGGAGATCGCCATGAACCGCCCATCCTTCGGCCACCGCCTCGGCCACACCGCGCTGTGGCTGGCTGCCGCCAGCCCGCTGAGTGCACTGGCCGAGCTGCGCACCGTGTCCTCGCCATGGCTGGACGTCGCCTACGACAGCGCGCAGTTGCCCGACGCGTCGTGGCAGATCACGCTGGGCGCGAACCTGCCCGTCACCAGTTGCAGCGGCGTGCCCCTGGTGTGCATGTTCACCGGCGGTGGCCCGCTGGATCTGCAGATCCGCCCGAGCGGCGACGGCGCCGGCGGACTCGGCACGCTCGACCTGATGCTCACCTTCAAGGGCCCGCAGTCGCTGCCCTTGTTCGATGGCTCCGCCATCGTCAGCACCGCCGCGCCGTCGACGGCTTCGTTCAGCACGACCAGTGCCTTCACCGTCCCCGACGGCGCCCAGATCACCACGGGGAAGGGGCTGGCCAGCCTGACCGTGCTGGCCGGCGGCGGCGAGTCGCTGCAATCGGTGCTGCATCCGGTGGCAAGCAGCGTCTCGCCGTTCGTCACGCAGCATCTCGGCCCGCCCGACAACGGCTTCTGGCTGACCGCGCCCGGTGCGAGCGGCAGCTGGCAGCTGTCGGTTCAGCAACAGCTGGTGGGCTCGAACCACCTGGTGCCGTCCGACGACCCGGCGTGCGCCAGCGTCGACTGCATGAGCGCGGTGCGTTCCGGCGCGGCGCTGCTGCAGTTCGACCTGCTGGTGCCGATGAGCTACACCGTCGAATCGATCAACAGCCCCGTGCCCGAGCCCGCCAGCGCCGCCTTGCTGGCGACCGGCCTGTTGGGCCTGCTGGGAGCGCAGCGGCGCCGCTCGGCAGCGGCCCGGCCGCGCGCCTTGCGGTAGTCGAACGAGAATGGCCGCGCGCAGGCCGGCGTGCCCGGTCTGGCTCGACGGCCCCCTCCAAGCACGAACCACCGGGATGCAAGCCATGGCGCTGAACCCTGCCGATATCGCCGTCGTCAGCCGCTTGCTCGACCAGGCTCTGGCACTGCCCGTCGCCGAGCGCGATGCCTGGCTGGACGCTTTGCCGGCCGAGTTCCACGCCCACCGCAACACCTTGTGCGAGATGCTGGCGCGGGCAGCGGGCCTGGACACCGATCCGCACCTCTCCGCGCTGCCGCGCTTGAGCGCGGACGATTCGGTGGCCCGGGCCGACGACCGGGTCGGCCCCTACCGCCTGCTGCGCGAGATCGGCCGCGGCGGCATGGGCAGCGTGTGGCTGGCCACGCGGGCCGACGGTGCGTTCAAGCGGCAGGTGGCGCTGAAGCTGCCGCGGCTGGCCTGGGGCGCGGGCCTGGCCGAGCGCATGGCGCGCGAACGCGACATCGGCGCGCTGCTGGAACACCCGAACATCGCACGCCTGTACGACGCCGGCGTCGACGAGCATGGCCGGCCGTATCTGGCGCTGGAGTTCGTCGACGGCCAGCCGATCGACGCCTGGTGCGAAGCGCAGGCCCTGGGCGTGCGCGAGCGGCTGCGCCTGGTGCTGCAGGTGGCCGCTGCGGTGGCCTACGCGCACGGCCGGCTGGTCGTGCACCGCGACCTGAAGCCGTCCAACGTGCTGGTCACGCCCGACGGCCAGGTGCACCTGCTCGACTTCGGCATCGCCAAGCTGCTGCACGAGGCCACGCCCGACGACCCCGGCCTGACGCAGCAGCAGGGCCGCGTGCTGACGCCGCACTACGCATCGCCGGAGCAGGTGGCGGGCGTTGCCATCACGGTGCAGTCCGACGTCTACAGCCTGGGCGTGCTGACGTACGAGCTGCTCACCGGCAGCCTGCCCTTCACGCCGCAGCGCAGCACGGCCGGTGCGGTGGAAGAAGCCATCCTGCAAGGCGATGTGCCGGTGGCGAGCAGCCGTGCCCGCAACGCCGCCACCGCGCGGGCGCTGCGCGGCGAGGTCGACGCCATCGTGGCCAAGGCCATGCACCGCGAGCCGGGCCGGCGCTACGCCCACGGCCGATGCGCTGGCCGAGGACATCCGCCGCCATCTGAACGGTGAGGCCGTCGCCGCGCGGCCCGACAGCCTGGGCTACCGGCTCTGGAAAGCCATCCGCCGCCACCGCCTCGGGTTTGCCGCCGGGCTGGCCGTCGGCGTCGCGGTGCTCAGCGGCGCGGGCGTGTCGATCGTGCAGGCGCAGCGCGCCAACCAGGCGGCCGACCGGGCGCGCGTGGTCAAGGAATTCGTCGTCGATGTCTTCAAGGTCAACTCGCGCGGCAGCCCGGCCAACAAGAACCTGCGCCAGCTGCCCGCCGAGCTGCTGCTGGAACACGGCGCCAAGCTGATCGAGACCAAGTTCGCCGGCCAGCCGCTGCTGCGGGCCGAGTTGTTCGGCGTCGTGGCCGGCATCTTCGCGGACATCGGTGCCAACCGGCTGGCGGCCGACTACGCGGCGCGCCAGATCGACCTGCTGACCTCGCTGGGCGCCCCGGCCCCGACCCGCGCGCAGGCCACCTTGCTGCTGGCCGAGACGCTGTTCAACGACTTCCGCCTGGCCGATGCCCGTGAACAGGCGCAGCAGGCACTGGCCCTGGCCGAGCCGGACCCGCTGCTGCGGCCGCAAGCCCTGGTGCTGCTGGTGCGCGTGCTGCGCCGCCAGGGCAACGACACCGAAGCCCTGCCCTTGCTGGAGCGGGCGGAGCGCGAGGTCCTGGCGCAGCCCCGGCCGTCTGCGGCGGCGGCGCGGGTGCGGGCCATCCGGGCCGCCTTTCTCAGCAACGGCGGCCAGTTCGAGCAGGCCTTGCCGGTGTACAAGGCCGCCATCGAAGAGGCACTGGCCGCCGAAGGGCCGTTGTCGCCGGCGGCGATCGACATCCGCATCGTCGTCTGCCGCGAACTGGCGGCTGCGGCGCGCGGCGCCGAGGCCGGGCCGTACCTGCAGGCCGCGCTCGGTGCCTTGCGCGAAACCGGCGGCGCGGCCGACGTGCGCGCGGCGCTCGACGAGTCCGACCTCAACGGGCGCTTGTTCCAGATGGGGCAGATGCCTTTCGAGCAAGCCAGGGCGGCCATCGAGCGCGCCCAGGCGCTGCTGGCCACGCACGGGCCGCTGGTGCCGGAGCCGATCAAGGCTTCGATCGACTTCGACCTGGCCAAGCTGCAGGCGCTGCGCGGCGACCTGAAGGCCGCCGACGCGTTGATGGCCCGCAGCGTGCCGGTGCTGCGCGGCCGCGTCGACAGCCCGCAGGAGCGCGTGCAGTTCGCCAGCTTCCAGTCGCTGGTGGCGATGTACGCCGGCCGTCACGACGAGGCGGGCGCGTTCCAGCGCGAGGTGATCGAGGCCCGGGTGAAGATCGGCACCTCCCGGCACATGTTCTCGGTGCAGGACTACACGAACGCGGCGCTGAACCTGCTGATGCAAGGCCAGTTCGAACGCGCCGGCGCGATGCTCGATGCGGCCCCGACGATCGACGTGCCGGCCGGGTCGCACGGGCCCGAGGCCGTCTATGCCGCGCTGGTGCCGCGCATGCGCGCCCGGCTGGCGCTGACGCAGGGCGATGCCCAGGCGGCGCTGCGATGGCTGCCACCGGCCGAAGGCGACCAGTGGCCGCCGCAGTTGCCCTACGACGACGGGCTGCTGCGCGGCGAAGTGCTCTGCGCGCTCGGGCGCCGCGACGAAGGACTGCGGCTGCTGCAGAAGTCGCTGGCCTGGCACGTTGCGGCGGTCTACGAGAACCACCCCGAACTGGCCCGCGCACGGGCCGTGACGGGCCTGTGCGCGTTGGCCGCCGGCCACCGCACGCAGGCGCGGGAGCTGGCCGCGCAGGCGAAGGCGGCCTTCGATGCCCAGCCCGGCGTCAGCCGGTACTTCACGACACCCTTCGGCCGCCTGGCGGCGCAGCTGGGCTTGCAGGCCGGATGGCAGCGAACGCTCAGCCCGGCTGCTTCGTGATGCGCAGGTAGGGCTTCGGCGCCTTCCAGCCGCCCGGGAACATGGTCTTGGCGTCTTCGTCGGACACCGAGCCGGCGATGATCACGTCTTCGCCCTGCTTCCAGTTCACCGGCGTGGCGACCTTGTGCTTGGCGGTCAGCTGCATCGAGTCCAGCACGCGCAGGATCTCGTCGAAATTGCGGCCGGTCGTCATCGGGTAGGTCAGCATCAGCTTGATGCGCTTGTCCGGGCCGACGATGAACACCGAGCGCACGGTCGCGTTGGTTGCCGCGGTGCGGCCTTCGGACGTGCCTTCGATGTCTGCGGGCAGCATGTTGTAGAGCTTGGCCACCGCGAGATCGTGGTCGCCGATCATCGGGTACTTGGGCAGGTGGCCTTGCGTCTCTTCGATGTCGGCCGCCCACTTGTGGTGGTTGTCCACCGGGTCGACGCTCAGGCCGATCAGCTTGGCGTTGCGCTTGGTGAACTCCGGCTCGATGCGCGCCATGTAGCCCAGCTCGGTGGTGCAGACCGGCGTGAAGTCCTTCGGGTGCGAGAACAGGATGGCCCAGCTGTCACCGATCCAGTCGTGGAACCGAACCGTGCCCTGAGTCGTCTGGGCGGTGAAGTCGGGGGCGATGTCGTTGATGCGCAGAGACATGGTGAAGGCTTTCAGGTAACGCGCGCTGCAGAAGAAGGGCAGCCGGCCCGGCGCGGCATCGGTTGTGGCTGCCTGGAATGGGAAATGGGAAATGGGAAATGGGACTCAGCCGGCCATCGCGGCCGCGGCTTCGAGGCTCGGAACCTCGGCCACCACGGTGGCCCAGATGGCCGGCCCCGCGGCACGGCGGGCCACGGGCACGTATTGCGCCCACTGCGCCGGCGTGCAAACCGTCTTCAGCGCATGCACGAACACGCGCGTGGCGCCTGCCGGGGTGTTCTTGGCGCTGCCGAAAGCGGCCAGCGACTGCACGCCATGCGCCACGAAGTGTTCGAAGCCGCCGTGGGCGATGCCGGCGCTCAGGCACCAGTCTGCGAACAGCGGCGCCTTCGGTGCCGGCAGCCGGGCCACCAGCGGCATCATGATGTCCTCTTCGTGCTTCAGGTGCGTCTCGGCCATCGCGCGGTAGGCCGCGAAAGCCGCGCGCAGGGCGGCGACGCCGGCGGGGATGGCGTCCGTCACCGCCGCCTGCATGGCGTGTTCCTGCACATGCTCGTCCTTGAACATCGCCGCACCGGCGGCACCGTCGAAGTGATGGTCCAGCATCGCCGAACTGCCGCCGCCGGCGCCTTCGACGCCGTCTTCCATGGCCGCGTGCACAGCGATCGCCGCGGTGTAGGCCTGCCATGCGGCCGAGAAGCCGGTGAGGTCGCCAGCCTCGGCCAGCGGAGTCAGCACCTGGGCCAGGTCGTTGCGCAAGACCTCGTGGTAGTTGCGCATCACGGCCGGTACGGAGACTTCGGGTTCGGTCATGTCGGGCTCCTGGGGAACGGGCTTTGCGATGGAAAGCAGTGTGCAAATCTTGGCCGCAGAAGTCGTTCAGCGGGTGTTCAACGTTGTTAAAGCTGCGGCCCCGAGGCTGCGGTGCGGTGCCTTAAGCTCCAGGCCGAGACCACTGAAAGACCCCGGGGACCGAGCTTGCCGAGCACTGCACCTATCGAGGCATCGACCCGGCCGCTGCGCTTCGGGCCTGGCGGCCGCTTCGAACTGCGGCCCGCCGAATACCGGCTGCTGGTGGATGGCCGGCCGGCCACGCTGGGCGGCCGCGCGCTGGACCTGCTGTTGGCGCTGGCCGCCCGCCCGGCCGAGCTGCACACGAAGAGCGAGCTGCTCGACCGCGTCTGGCCGGGCCTGGTGGTGGAAGAAGGCAACCTGCGCGTGCAGGTCAACGCGCTGCGCCGGCTGCTCGGCGAAGACGCCATCGCCACGGTGCCCGGGCGCGGCTACCGCCTGAGCGTCACCTTGCACGCCGAGCCGCAGGCCGTGCCGCAGCCGCCGGCGCGCGCACCGGAGACCGCAGCGTCGCAGCGCCTGTTCGGCCGCGACGCGGACCTCGCCCGGCTGGAAGACCGGCTGCGCGAGCGCGGCGGCTGCATCACGCTGGTCGGCATGCCCGGTGTCGGCAAGAGCAGCCTGGCGCGCGTGGCGCTGGCGCGGTGGCCGGGACGCAGCGCCTGGGTCGACCTGGCGCCGCTGACGCTGGGCGGGCAGGTGGCCGGCGCCATCGCCCGCGCCCTGGATGCGCAACTGCACGAAGGCGACCCGCTGCCGCAGCTGCTGCGCGTGCTGCCGCCGAGCGAGCCGCTGCTGCTGGTGCTGGACAACGCCGAACACCTGATCCAGAGCTGCGCCGACTGGGCCGCGCGGCTGCAGGCCGTGCAGCCGTTGCGCGTCCTCGTCACGAGCCAGCTGCCGCTGGCCGTGAGCGCCGAGCAGGTGCTGCGACTGGAGCCGCTGCCCGTGGAGGATGCGGCGAACGCCCAGGAAGGCGCGCGCGCCCTGCTGATCGACCGCATCACCGCGTCGGACAGCCGGTTCCAGATCGCACCGGCTGCGCTGCCGCTGCTCAGCGCCGTGTGCCGCCAGCTCGACGGGCTGCCGCTGGCGCTGGAAATGGCCGCCGCGCGCGTGCCGCTGATGGGCCTGCAAGCCGTGCACGATGCACTGGCCGAGCGCTTCGCGCTGCTGTCGCGCGGCCGCCGCGACTCCCCGGCGCGGCACCGCAGCCTGCACGGCGCGCTGGACTGGAGCTATGGGCTGCTGGATGCGCAGGAACAGGGGCTCTTCCGTGCACTGGGCGTGTTTGCCGGGGGCTTCACGCTGGACCTGGCGGTGACGCTGACGAGCGACGAGCACGTCGAACGCTGGGCCGTCGTCGACGGCCTGGCCACGCTGGTCGAACGTTCGCTGGTCAGCGTCAGCGGCGAAGACCCGCCGCGCTACCGGCTGCTGGAGACGATGCGCGCCTATGCGCTGCAGAAACTGGCGTCACCGGGCCCGGATGCCCCGGACGAAAGCCGCTCGCTGCGCCGGCGCCACGCCGCGGCGGTGCTGGGGCTGTTCATGCACACCGACTCGGAGCCGCAGCGCCTGGCCGAAATGGAAAACGCCCGCGAGGCCTTCCTGTGGGCGCGGGACCACGACCTGGCCGCGGCGGCGCAGCTGAGCGCGCGCGTGGTCCAGGTCATCGGCTTCACCATCTGGCGCCAGGAGGTCACGGACTGGATGCTGTCGCTGCAGCCGGCGATGGAGCAGCCGCCGGGGCAGGCCTTGCCGCTGCCGACGCAGGCGCATTGGTGGTCGATGCTGTCTTACGTGCTGAACGTGCGCCGCGACCGTGCGGCCCGGCCGGCCGCGAAGCAGGCCGTGCTGCTGTGGCAGCAGCTGGGCCCGTCGGCAGAACTGCAGGCGGCACTGGCGGACTGGGTGCGTTCGATCGCCGAGCGCGGCGCGGAACTCGACGAGGCCTGTGCCGAGCTGCAACAGTCGGCAGCGGCGGGCGTGGCCTCGCCGCGAGCCGAATTGCGCGTGCATGGCGCGCTGGCCGAAGCGGCGCGTGTGCGCGGCGACAACACCGCGCTGCTGGCCTGCCGCGAACAGGAACTGCGCCTGGCGCGCGAGCTGGGCTGGAACGACATGGCCCAGGCGGCTGAGACCAACATCTGCGCGGCGCTGATCGAACTCGGCCGCCATGCCGAAGCCGCCGAGCGCGCCCGCGCGCTGCTGCGCCGCATCGACGGCGCCGGGGACGATCAGAACGCCAACCTGCCCTGGGGCCTGTACATGCTGGGCGAATCGCTGCTGCGGCTGGGCGCCTTCGCCGAGGCCCGGGCCGTGGTGCCCCGCTTGCTGGCCGCGGAGCGGCGCTTCGGCACCAGCATGACCTGGCCGTGGATCCTGGCGCTGGTGGCGGCGCAAGAGCACCTGGCGTCCGCCGGCCGGCTGCTCGGTTACATGAGCCGGCAGCGGGCCGCACGCCGAGACTCGGCCGACCTGGGCGAACAGGAAACCCTGGACCGTGTCACGGCTGCCGTACTGGCCCGTTTCGGTACCGAGGCCGCCGCCGCGCTGGCGGCTGAAGGCCGGGGCCTGGACGACGCGGCAGCCGAAGCCTTGGCGCTGCGCGAAACGGACTGAGACCGTTTGCGGCGCCGCCGCGAATCAGCTCACGCCATCACCGCTGCGGCCGGCACGCGCTCATGACGGCGCGTGGCCACCAGCGTCGCGACATGGCTGAGCAGAATGTCGTCGACCCAGGGCTTGCGGTGAATGCCGCAGATGTCGCGGCATTCGTTGAACTTGGCCCTGAGACCTTCGTGGCCGGTGATGGCCAGCATCGGCATCCGGGCGGTCTGCGGTTCGGCCCGGCAGGCGTTGATCAGTGCGATGCCGTCCATGTTCGGCATCTCCAGGTCCGTGATCATCAGCGAGTAGCGGCCCTTGGCCAGCAGCGCCAGCGCCTCGACCCCGTCGCAGGCCAGCTGCACCTGGTAGCCGGCGGCTTCGAACAGGCGCCGCAGCTTGGCGCGCGCGACGGCCGAGTCGTCGACCAGCAGCAGGTCGGCAGCCTGCGGCAGCACCGGCAGCAGCGCCAGGCGTGATCCCGGCCGCGACGGCAGCTTGCGGACCGTGCCGCCCACGCCGGCCGCGGTCGGCATCTGCCAACGGCTTTCCTGCCAGCGCGGCGCCACCGGCTTGGCGGCACCGGCTGCGCGCCGGCGTCGCCAGGCCTTCAGGGCAGCCGACAGTCCAACCCCGATCAGCAGGCCGATCGTGCCGGCGATCAGCATCGGCAGCAGTGCGTCTTGAACTTGCATGGGAATGAACCTTTGAACCCACCAGACGGGCCCGGTGGTGTGGCATCAGCGCGAGGGAACGCTCTGATCGAATTGTCGACAACCCACGCCCCCCGCGTAAGGCCGCAAAGCCCCGGCAGGCGCTCCAGAACGTGCGCAGTGCACGGGGCGTCGCTGGGTTGCAAAAGGTTACGCGGCAGCGTCCGACATCGCCCGGCCGCCAGGCCCTGCACCGTTTGCGAACCCTTGACACCGCGCATCGGCACACCTACTATTTGAACACTTGTTTAAACCAAATGGACAAAGGTGACGATGAGACCCGATCTCCCGAAGCCCCGGACCGCGGACTCGAATCCGCATGAAGGCGACATCACAGGAACGCGCGAGCGCATTCTGGATGCGACGTTCCGTCGTTTGGCGTCCGATGGCTACGCGGCGCTGAGCGTGCGCGAGATCGCCAAGGACGCGGGCGTCAACCACGCGCTGATCAACTACCACTTCGGCACCAAGGATCGGCTCGTGATTGCCGTGCTCGATGAAGCAAACCGCCAGCTGCTGGCGCGCCAGCGGCAGATGTACGGCGAGCCCGGCGGCTTTGCGGCCAAGTGGGCCCAGGCGCGGCGCTTCTATGAGAACGACATTGCGTCGGGCTTCGTGCGGGTGCAGGCCGAACTGTATGCGGCGAGCCTGTCCAACCCCGGCCTGCGAGAGCAGTTCGTGCCGCGCGTGCAGGCCTGGAAGCAGGTCGTGCTGGAGGCCGTGCGCGAGGCGCTGCTGCGCTACCAGCCGGCGTTGCCGGCCGGCTTTGATGCCGAGGCCATCGCCAGCCTGATCTCGGAGTTCTGGCTCGGCATGGAGTTCGCCCGGCTGATCGGCGACGCCGACGAACGCGCGCGCCACGACAAGGCGCTGGATGCGATCCAGGGTTTGCTTGAAACCATGGAGGCCATGGCCTCGAAGCCTGCGGCCGTGCGCCGCAAGCCGATCAAGGGAGCGCGATGATGCCCGCACGTCTTCCGGCCCGCTTCAACCGCGTCGCCGGACCTCTGCCCGAGCCCGGCGCACTGGCCGAGGCGGATCAGGCCCCCTTCGAGACGATCTCTCCGGCCCGCGAAGGCTATGTCGACCGCGACGGCGTGAAGCTCTGGTACGCGGTCTGGGGCGAGGACGGTCCCTGGCTCGCATTCGCGCCGCCGGTCCAGATCGTGCATTCGGCGTTGCTGAAGGCCGCTGTCCCGTACCTGTCGCAGTGCTTCCGCGTGGTCACGATGGACCCGCGCGGCAACGGCCGCTCGGACCGGCCGCACGGCCAGGAGCACTACGGGTTCGACTTGTACGTGGGCGACTTCACCGCGGTGCTCGACGCCGCCGGCGCCGACCGCGTCGCGTTGGTGGGCATCTCCGTTGCAGCCTTGACCGTGCTGCGCGTCGCGGCCGAACAGCCCCAGCGCGTCAGCCACGTGATCACGGCCGGCGGCTATGCCGAGACGCTCGCCGACGACCCGTCGTCCGCGAAATCCGTCGCCGACGAATTGAAGCTGATCAAGGAGGACTGGCCGGCCTACGTCGACACCTTCATGCGCTCGATCTTCAACGAGCCGCACTCGACCAAGGCCTACGAGGACGGCGTGCGCTACGGCTGGGCCACCAGCGGCGAAGTGTTCGAGTGGTGCTACCGCGGCTGGCTCGGCAACGACGTGCGTGGGCTGGCGGAGCAGGTGGTCTGCCCGACGCTGGTGATCCACGGCCGCAACGACAGCCGTGTCATGTACGGCCACGGCGAGGTCATCCACGAGCTGGTGCCCGGGGCGCGCCTGCTCACCATTGGCGGCGGCGGGCACGTGACCGCGGTTCGCGATCCGGTCGTCTTCAATCGTGCGGTGCGCGACTTCGTGGCCGGGCCGGCGCCGATGCGGACCTGGGTGCGCGCCAAGGCACGGCCGCGACGCGCGCTGTTCATCTGCAGCCCGATCGGGCTCGGCCACGCGCAGCGCGACCTGGCGATCGCGCGCGAACTGCGCAAGCTGCAGCCGGACCTGAAGATCGAGTGGTTCACCGTCGACCCGGCGGCGCGCTACCTGGCACAAGAGGGCGAGCGCGTTCACCCGGCCTGCGCAAGGCTGGCCAACGAGAGCCTGCACTTCGAACGCGTGGCCGGCGAGCACGACCTGCACGCCTTCTTCGCGCTGCGCTCGATGGACGAGATCATGGCGCGCAACGCCATGACGTTCTTCGACCTGATGGAGGCCGAGCACTACGACATCGTCATCGGCGACGAAGCCTGGGATGTGGACCACCACTACCACGAGAACCCGGAACTGAAGCGTCAGCCCTTCGTCTTCCTCACCGACTTCGTCGGCTGCCTTCCGATGAACCCGGACGACGAGCGTGAGGCCTTCCTTTGCGCCGACCGCAACGCCGACGACATCGAGCACGTGGCGCGCTACCCGTACCTTCGCGACGCGGCGCTGTTCGTCGGCAACCGCGAGGATGTGCCCGAGCAGACCTTCGGCCCGGGCCTCCCCGGCATTCGCGAGTGGACCGACAACAACTTCTGCTACTGCGGCTACTGCCTGCCCTTCGATCCACGGGCGCTGGCCGATACGCAAGCCCTGCGAGACCGCCTCGGCTACCGTGCTGACGAGCGCATCGCCATCGCATCGGTCGGCGGCACGGCGGTGGGCGCCCCGCTGCTGCGGCGCATCGTCGAGGCCTATCCGATCATGAAGCGTGCCCTGCCCGAACTGCGGCTGGTGGTGGTGGCCGGCCCACGCCTGCAACTCGAGCTGCCGCCGATCGAAGGCATCGAAGTCCGCCCCTACGTGCACAACCTGTTCGAGCATCTGGCCTGTTGCGACCTGGCGCTGGTGCAAGGCGGACTCACGACCTGCATGGAATTGGTGGCGACCCAAAGGCCGTTCCTGAGCTTCCCGCTGCGCAACCACTTCGAGCAGTGCGTGCACGTCCGGCGCCGGCTGTTCAACTACGAGGCCGATCAATCGATGGACTACACGCAGACCACGCCCGCCAGCCTGGCCGAGCGTGCACTGGCCGAGATGCACCGACCGGTGCGGTACCGCCCGGTGGAGACCGACGGCGCCGCGCGTGCCGCGCTGCGCATCGCCGAAGTGCTGAACAACCGCGGAAGGGCCCGATGAGTTACCGACGCCATCACCCGCCACGTCACCCGCCGGGTTCCGACGCGCCGTAGCGCGTCAGCCAGCGCCTCCCAGTCACGCCACACGCGCTTGCTTGCCCCGGCAAGCGGCGCGCAGGACTTCGTCGTCCTGCTCTTTCCCAGACCTCACTCCCAAGGAGCTCAGCATGTCACACGTCACCCAACACTCGACCGACACCAGCCGCTACGCCAAGACCATCGAGGTCTCCAAGCGCGTCCGCTGGGATACCGAACGCGACGTCATCCGCGGCCGCCCATTCGACTTCGGCAAGACCTTCCTGCCCGACGGTTTGTCCAAGGTTGGTCAACTGCCGTTCCTGACGGCCGACGAGAAACGGCTGTTCTCCCAGGTGCAGGGCCGCACCTACGCGAACATGTTCGCGCTGGTGGAGCGCTTCATCGGCGCCAAGGTGCTCGAGATCAGCCGCGGCCACTGGCTCGGCGACCAGGTGGCTCTCGAGGCGCTGGTGCGCTTGACCGACGAGGAACTCAAGCATCAGGAGATGTTCCGTCGCCTGGAATCGATGATGGCCCCCGGCATGCCCGAGGGCTACCGCTTCCTGCCGCAGCCGAACGACGTGGCGCAGGCCGTTCTTACCGCCCCCACCTGGGCCGTGCTGGCGCTGGTGTGCGACATCGAGCTCTTCTCGCAGGCGCACTACCGCAGCAGCATCGAGGCCGAAACACAGATCGACCCACTGTGGAAGGACGTGTTCCTGTTCCACTGGAAGGAAGAGTCGCAACACGCAATCCTCGATGAGATGGAATGGCTGCGCGAGAACGAGAAGCTCGATGCGGCGCAACGCGACCAGGCGGTCGACGCGCTGATCGGCCTGGTGGCCGCGGTCGACGGCATCGTGCAGATGCAGGCCAAGGCCGACGCCGAGTACTTCGCGCAGGTGGCGGGCCTTCCTTTCGATGCCGGGCAGCAGCAGGCCATCCACGCGACACTGCTCGGCGCCTACCGCTGGCAGTACATCGTCAGCGGCGTGCAGGACCCGCGCTTCCTCGAACTGCTCGGTTCGATGATCAACGCCGAGCAGGGGGCGCGCATCAACGCGGCGCTGGGGCCGATCGTCGGGGCGGGGCACTGAGCGGGACGAACGGGCCGCGGGGACGGCCCGGTTTGGCGTGGGCTGCCTGTCGCTTCGGGTTGCAACCTCCGCTGGCAAGGCGTCGCCGACAATAAGCTACGCTTCCACCGAGGGAAGGGGAGCAAAGACGGCGCATGGGACACCCTGAGCTGGTTGCACGGATGGAAATCGACCGGCCGCTGGGCGCTGCCGGCTGGGCCGTGCAGGACGTGGCTCAAGCCGACCTGCAAGCCGCGCGCGGTGTCGCCCTCCGGGAGTTTCCACTGGCATCGGGCCATGGTTTCGCCGACTACCTTCTCTACGTGGACGGCAAGGCTTGTGGCGTCGTCGAGGCCAAGCGAAATGGCACCACGCTGACCGGCGTCGAGTCGCAGTCGGCCCGCTATTCACAAGGTTTGCCGACCAACCTGCCCGCTTGGGGCCGGCCGCTGCCGTTTGCCTATGAGTCGACCGGCATCGAAACCCACTTCACCAACGGCCTGGACCCGCACACCCGTCGATCGCCGCCGAGCCATCCCCGGGAACCGATGGCATGACCAGCATCGAACAGATCGTCGCGGCGGCGCAGGCAGGCGAGTCCGAGACCCTCGAATTCAAACGCAGTACCGGCGAGCAGCGCGCCGCAATGCATGCGTTGACAGCCATGCTGAACCACCGCGGCGGGCGTGTGCTGTTCGGCGTCGACCCTGACCGCCGCGTGCTGGGTCAGCAGGTCAGCGACCGCACGCTGGAAGACCTGGCGCAGGAGATCGGCCAGATCGAGCCGCCGGTGTTTCCCACCATCGAGCGCATTCCCGTGGCGGATGGGCGCGAAGTGCTGGCCGTGTCGGTGCCGCAGGGCCAGGGCCGCCCCTACAGCCACCGCGGCACGGCCTACCGGCGCGTGGGCAACGTCAACGCCCGCATGTCGCGCGACGAATACAACCACATGCTGCTGGAAAGCCTGCATGCAGAGCGCCGCTGGGAGAACGAACCCGCCGAAGGCTGGGCGGTGGCCGACCTGGACAGTGCCGAGATCGTGCGCACCGTCGAAGAGGCGATCCGCCGCGGCCGCGCCGAAGACCCCGGCACGCGCGACCCAGCCGAACTGCTGCGCGGGCTGGGGCCGGTGCGCAACGGTGTGCTGTTGCGCGCTGCGCTGTTTGCTGTTTGGTCGCGATGACGCGTTGGAACTGCGTGCGCCGCAGTGCCTGCTGCGCGTGGCGCGCTTTCGCGGCACCGATCGCACCGAGTTCATCGACAACCGACAGTTTCACGGCAACGTGTTCACGCTGCTGCAGCGCGCAGAGCGTTTCCTGCGTGACAGCCTGCCGGTGGCCGGCCGCGTGATGCCGGGATTGTTCGAGCGCGTGGACGACCCGCTGTACCCGCTGCTCGCGCTGCGGGAGGCGCTGGCCAACGCCTTCTGCCACCGCGACTACAGCATCGGCGGCGGTTCGGTGGCGGTGGCGATCTACGACGACCGGCTGGAGGTCACATCGTCTGGCAGCCTGCACTTCGGCCTGACGCCCGACGCGCTGATGGCCCCGCACGAATCGCTGCCATGGAATCCCTTGGTTGCCCGCGTGATGTACCGGCGCGGATTCATCGAGCAGCGGGGGCGCGGCACGCTGAAGATCGTCGAGTTGCTGCAGCAGGCAGGCTTGCCGCAGCCTGCGATCGAAGACGCCGGCGGCTGCGTGACGGTGCGCTTCCTGCCCATGCGCTACGTGCCGCCGCAGCGGGTGGCGCATGACCTGACCGACAGGCAGCGTGCCGTGCTGGCGATGCTGGAAGCCAGCGTGGGCGGTCTGGCGCTTCGCGACATGCGATCACGGCTCGGCGAGGACGTGGTCGATTGGGAGTTGAAAGCCGATCTCGCGTTCCTGAAACAGCTGGAGCTTGTGGATCCAGCTGGTCGCGGGCGTGGCGCCTACTGGTCGTTTCGACGAAAGTGATCACTAACAAATAGGACGTACTCCCAATCCACTCCCAATCCACTCCCATTCCCTCCCATTCCCTCCCATTCCGCCGAGCCTGCCTTTGAACGCCTCCACCCTCGTCCAGAAACTCTGGAACGACGAGACGCTGGCCGACAGCGACAACCTGCCGCCGCCGGATGTAATCGCGCAGGAAATCGTCGACGACCTGGAAGCGGCCCTGGAGCAGTTCCGGCTCATCGCCGCAGACTTGAACGAAGCGGTGGACCCGGCAGCGAACTGAACCCCGCCGCCTTCGCCTACCTCACCTCATCCGGCAACTCGATCTTCACCTCCAGCACCTCGAAGTTGTCCTGCTTCTCCACGCTGACCTTCACGTCGCCGGGCGAGACCTTCACGTACTTGCTGATGACCGCCATCAGCTCCTGCTGCAGCTTGGGCAGGTAATCGGCGCGCGAGCTGCCGCGGCCCGAGCGTTCGTGGGCCAGGATGATCTGCAGCCGCTCTTTCGCGACCGAGGCGGACTTCTTCTTTTCCCCGAGGAGGAATGACAGGAAGGCCATCGCTCACCTCCCGCCGAACAGGCGCTTCAGCAGGCCCGGCCGCTCGGCGCTGGTGAAGCGCATCGGCACCGTCTCGCCGAGGAAGCGGCCGATCATGTCGCGGTAGGCTTCGCTGACCTCGGTGCCCTTCAGGTGGATCGCCGGCACACCCTGGTTGCTGGCGTGCAGCACGTTCTCGCTCTCGGGGATGACGCCGATCAGCGGGATGCGCAGGATCTCCTGCACGTCGCCCAGCGACAGCATCTGCCCGCCTTCGACGCGGCTCGGGTTGTAGCGCGTGATCAGCAGGTGCTCCTTGATCGGCTCCTTGCCTTCGATCGCGCGCTTGGTCTTCGACGCCAGCATGCCGAGGATGCGGTCGCTGTCGCGCACCGAGGACACCTCGGGGTTGGTGACGACCAGCGCTTCGTCGGCGAAGTGCATCGCCATCAGCGCGCCGGTCTCGATGCCGGCCGGCGAGTCGCAGACGATGTATTCGAAGTCCATCGCGGCCAGGTCGGCGAGCACGCGTTCGACGCCGGCTTGCGTCAACGCGTCCTTGTCGCGCGTCTGGCTGGCGGCCAGCACGTAGAGGTTGTCGCAGTTCTTGTCCTTGATCAGCGCCTGGTTCAGGTTGGCTTCGCCGTGGATGACGTTGATCAGGTCATAGACCACGCGCCGTTCGCAGCCCATGATCAGGTCGAGGTTGCGCAGGCCGACGTCGAAGTCGATCACCACGGTCTTGTGGCCTCTCAAGGCCAGGCCCGACGAGAAACTGGCGCTGGTCGTGGTCTTGCCCACGCCGCCCTTGCCGGACGTGACGACAATGATTTTGGTCATCGGAAGAGCTTCCTTGTGTGTGAGTTGGGGGCGTCGGGCGGCGGGCCTTCAGGCCGTCAACGGCTCGACGATGATGCTTTGGCCGGCCAGCCGCACCTGCGCCGGCCGGCCCGCCGCGGCGGCCGGCAGCGGCGTCTCGCTCGTGCGGTAGATGCCGGCGATCGAGACCAGCTGCGGCTCCATGCAGGTGCTGAAGATGCGCGCGCTGGTGTCGCCGCGCGCCCCCGCCATCGCCCGGCCGCGCAGCGGTGCGTAGACATGGATGTGGCCATCGGCAATGACCTCGGCGCCGAAGCTCACGACCGACATCACGACCAGGTCGCCGCCGCGCGCATAGACGCGCTGGCCCGAACGCAAGGGCCTGTCGACGACCAGGGTCGGCGCGGCGCTTGGTTCCCGCACCGCGTCCGCCGGCACCTCGGGCTCGGCGACGGGCGCCGCGGCCGGCGCCGGGCGCGGCTCGGGCCGTTCGGGCCGTTCGGGCCGCCCATCGGGCTCCATCGCCTGCGCCAGCCCGGCGGCGCGCGCGGCCGCCATCTGCGCTGCACTGCCGCCCTGGGCGGCGATGGGCAGCAACCGATGGCCACGCAACTGCGCCAGCAGCTGCGCGAAGTCGACCGCTGCCTCGGCGTCGCGCAGCGGGCTGAGGTCGATGACCAGCGGTTCGTCGTCGAACAGGTCCGGGCTGTCGGCGAAGCGCGCCTGCAGCGCCGCGGCGACGACGCCGATGTCAGCGCTGTGCAGGCGCAGCGCGGTCAGCGTCCAGGCCGTGCTCTTCAGGTCGAACGGCGGTTTGGCGCTCAGGTTCAATCGGCCTGCTTCCGCAAGAACGCCGGGATCTCGATCTCATCCATCCCGTTGCTCGCCAGTGCGTCGACCTTCGCCGCCGCCTGCGAACGTGCGCTGCGCCAGACGCTCGGCGTGTTCAGCCCCGTGTAGTCGTGCGCCGGTGGCGTCGGGCTCGGCATCGCCGCGGCCTGGGTCAGGATCGGCAGGTTGTCGGTGCCATTGCGCAGCGAGTGGTGCACTGCCGGCACCGGCGGCTGCACCACCGTCAAAGGCTGCTGCGTCACGCGGCCTTCGGAGCGCCGCGCGACCGAGCTCAAGCCGGTGGCGATGACGGTCACCCGCAACTGGTCGCCGAGCGACTCGTCGTACGCGGTGCCGTAGATCACGTGCGCATCGTCGGCCGCGTAGCGCCGGATCGTGTTCATCGCGTTGCGGCTCTCGGCGAGCTTGAAGGTGCCCTTGTTGGCCGCTATCAGCACCAGTACGCCGCGCGCGCCGCTGAGGTCGATGCCTTCCAGCAGCGGGCACGCCACTGCGGCATCGGCCGCCTTGGTCGCGCGGTCGGGGCCGCCGGCCACCGCCGTGCCCATCATCGCCTTGCCGGGCTCGCTCATCACCGTCTTCACGTCTTCGAAGTCGACGTTGACGAGACCCGGGATGTGGATGATGTCGCTGATGCCGCCGACCGCGTTCTTCAGCACGTCGTTGGCATGCGCGAAAGCCTGCTCCTGCGTCACGTCGTCGCCCATCACTTCGAGCAGCTTCTCGTTCAGCACGACGATCAGGCTGTCGACGTTGGCCTCCAGTTCGCTCACGCCGTCGTCGGCCTGTTTGCCGCGCCGCTTGCCTTCGAATTCGAAGGGCTTGGTCACCACGCCCACTGTCAGGATCCCCATCTCCTTGGCCACGCGCGCGATCACCGGCGCGGCGCCGGTGCCGGTGCCGCCACCCATGCCGGCGGTGATGAACAGCATGTGGGCGCCGGTGATCGCGTCCTTGATGCGCTCGACCGCTTCTTCGGCGGCCATGCGGCCGACATCGGGCTTGGACCCTGCCCCCAGACCGGTCGAGCCGAGCTGCACCAGCGTCTTCGCGCCGCTGCGGTTCAGCGCCTGCGAATCGGTGTTGGCGCAGACGAAGTCCACGCCCTGAACGCGCTGGGTGATCATGTGCTCGACCGCGTTGCCGCCGCCGCCGCCGACGCCGATCACCTTGATCTGCGTGCCGAGATCAAATTCTTCGATCATTTCGATGGGCATGTGAGCCTCCTGATAAAAGTCATTTGCAGTTGCCGAAGTTGGAAGGAGTAGCGGGCTCTTCGAGCCCTTTCTGTGGGCTGGTCGAGCCCTTTTCTTTTCTTAGAAATTGCCAAGGAACCAGTCCTTGGCACGGCCGAGCAGGGTCGTCACCGACCCCGCCTGCGCCGCCGCCTTGTGCCCGCGCTGGCGTGCCAGCCGCGCCTCCTCGAGTAACCCCATCACGGTGGCCGAACGCGGGTTCGCCACCATGTCGCCGAGCGCTGCGCGGTAGAGCGGCATGCCCTTGCGCACCGGCTTCAAAAAAATGTCTTCGCCAAGCTCGACCATGCCCGGCATCACCGACGACCCGCCGGTGATGACGATCCCGCTCGACAGCAGTTCCTCGTAGCCGCTTTCGCGGATGACCTGGTGCACCAGCGAGAAGATCTCTTCGATGCGCGGCTCGATAACGCCGGCCAGCGCCTGCCGCGAAAGCAGCCGCGGCGCGCGGTCGCCGAGGCCCGGCACTTCGAGCTGTTCGCTGGGGTCGGCGAGCAACTGCTTGGCCACGCCGTACTCGACCTTGATCTCTTCGGCGTCCTTGGTCGGCGTGCGCAGCGCCATCGCGATGTCGCTGGTGATCAGATCGCCGGCAATCGGGATCACCGCCGTGTGACGCACCGAGCCGTCGGTGTAGATCTGCACGTCGGTGGTGCCGGCGCCGATGTCGACCACCGCCACGCCCAGGCTCTTCTCGTCTTCGGTCAGCACCGCCGCCGCGCTGGCGCTCGGGTTCAGCACCAGGCGCTCGACCTCCAGCCCGCAGCGCCGCACGCACTTCAATATGTTCTCGGCGGCACTCTGCGCGCCGGTCACGATGTGCACCTTCACCTCGAGCCGGCTGCCGCTCATGCCGATCGGCTCTTTCACTTCATGGCCGTCGATGACGAATTCCTGCGGCTCGACGAGCAAGAGCCGCTGGTCGTTCGGGATGTTGATCGCCTTCGCCGTTTCGACCACCCGGCCGACGTCGACCGGCGTCACCTCGCGGTTGTCGCGGACGATGACCATCCCGGTCGAGTTCTGGCCGCGGATGTGGCTGCCGGTGATGCCGGTGTAGACGCGGTCGATCTTGCAGGCGGCCATCATCTCGGCCTCTTTCAGCGCCGACTGGATGCTCTGCACGGTGGCGTCGATGTTGACGACGACCCCGCGCTTCAGGCCATGGGTGCTGGCGACGCCGAGGCCGGCGACGCGCAGCTCGCCGTTGGCCAATACCTCGGCGGCCACGACCATCACCTTGGCGGTGCCGATGTCGAGGCCGAAAACGAG
>Ga0307515_10002348_pt1 | contig 41309 bp, 36 predicted proteins | sample 17_EM_MG_FD_194513 | JGI IMG/M metagenome (GOLD analysis project Ga0307515, IMG submission 194513) | Populus trichocarpa ectomycorrhiza microbial communities from riparian zone in the Pacific Northwest, United States - 17_EM | ecosystem: Host-associated > Plants > Roots > Unclassified | place... | reverse complement strand
AGCTGAGACCAGCCACTCATGCTATCCCTTGGTGTGGCAAGAATTCAAGGACTTTTCGTATATGCACGCCTCATAAGCCAATCTAGAGGCTCCATACCGTATAGAGCTTGGTGTTGGAGCCTCGAGTCAGTACGCAGCAAGGGTGCTGGCGCCTCATTAACGCTTGGATATTGCGGTGAACAGCAGCAACGTGGCCAGGAAGCCTATAATATTTGGTATAGTTAATTAAAAAGCTTTAATATTGTGTCGCCGTCTATTTAATCATTAAATTATCAGTAAAATATTGTCCTTATGCCGCCCAAAAAACGTTGTGCGTCTTTAGCTCCGAAGCCTCCAAAGCCTCCAAAAGCACCCTAAGCCTAGGAGTCCTATTTATAATCCTTTTAAGTAACACAGTATACACATAATAGCTCGTCGGCAGTAGCTACGCAGCAGGCAGTAGTGCTAATTAAGGATATTAAGGAGGTTTGGCCAAGCAGCTAGATAGAGGATATTAAGGACGAATTAGGAGCCGTTTTTAAGGCCCGCGGCAAAACTGCTAAGGATAAGGCAGATAAGGTAGATAAGACTAAACTACCAGAGCTATTAGCTAAAGAAGTTATAAAAATAGGCCTTCCTACTATACCTTCTTTATAGGAGCCTATAGCCGCTATTCCTAAATTAGATTTTAAAGTTATTAACCTTCTAAATAAGCTAATATTTGCCGCTCGGCGTGCTGGTAAACCTATTAATAGGGTTAACGCGGATGTTAAATCTAATAACTTTCCTGATTAAGATAAGGATAGTAAGCGCTCTGCTTACTATATACTAGCAGATTAAATTAGTATAGCGTCTAGCGGGTGTAGATCTAGATAGGACTTGCCAATTTAAGTATTTCTACTATTCTTTAGTATTAGTATATTTAAGAAGCTCGCGATTAATATAAACCTATATACAGCCTCTTAAAATACTAGCGGATATTACTAATTAGGATAATATATGGGTAAACAATTACAAGCGTAGAAGGAGACCTCTACTAGCGAATTAATAATTTGGGTAGGGCTTATTATTTATATGGGCGTCTTTAAAAGCCCTTAGGTGCGAGATCTTTGGGCTATAGATCCTAAATATCCTAGACACTTAATTAGCTTATTTATAGGTCAAAAAAAATAGGAGTAACTTAAGCGCTTTTTTTATGTCTCACTACCTCTACCAGAGGGCGTTAAACGTTAAGTCTTTAAGAAAATTAAGCCGTTAACAACTCCTTTGGGCGAGGCGTTTAAAAAGTACATTATACCTAGATCTATAGTTAGCTTTAATGAGATAATAGTAAGGTTTACTAAACAATCTATAGCTATAATTAAATTGCCTAGTAAACCAGTACCTAAGGGCTTTAAGATATTAAGCCTTTATTAATATGGGTATTACTATAGCTTTATATTTACCTCACCTGGCTGCTTTTTTAGGCTTCCTTCTTAAACGGATTATTAAGATATTATCCTTTTAAAGACCTCTAAATACGTCCTTTATCTTACCCAACAGCTCCCTCTTTAGGCTTATTAATTTTACTTATTTTTAGATAACTACTTTACAAATATTCCGTTACTCTAGGTGCTTTAATAACTTAGAATTACTATAGCTGGCACAGCTTAATTAAACTTAAAGGACTATCTAGAGGTGCATAAAAGGGCTAATAAAAGAAAGGAAAGGCTACTGTTTAACTTCATTATAGGAGTAGTTATTAGGGCAGTTAATTTAGTGCTTTTAATTATATAGCAGGATAAGAATTTAGTATGGTTTTTAATAACAGTTTACTTATATAGCAATAAGGATATTAATAAAGTTAATCGGCGTCAGCCGCGGGCATATAATTCCTTCCTTAAAAAGCTGGTAGCTAATATATAGGGCAATAATTTAATTAAGAAATTAACGCTTCCTAGGCTCTCTATTAACTACAATAACTAAATAGGTGGCGTTAATATTTATAATCAGCTTTAAAGCTACTATACCACCCAGATTACTACTATCCGTACTTAGTTACCTTTATTCTTTTAGGCGCTTAATACAGCTATAATTAACGCCTATATTATTAGCAAGAAGATCTTTTAGACGTCCAAAAAGTCCTTCTAAACCCACCGCCGTTTCCATATATAATTAGCATGGAACCTTATTATTATGGGCAGTTAGCGGATGGGCCTAGATAAGCACAATACTAAGCGTCTTCTTTATTAAAGCTTACCAAAATATAGGCAATATCAGCCTAGCATTAGACCTGGTTATAAAAATATTAAAATAAATTAAAAAACCACCTACGTTACCGCTAAAACCCCACTACCTATAATTTAACGATGTAAGACGCGAACTCACTATTCTATTAAAAGCTTTATAAGGAAGCTAGGCTATAAGACCCTACTAAAGTACTAGATGTGTAGATGGAAAAAGGCTAAAAAGCTTATAATAAAGGTCAGGCAAACGGTATATAAATATAAGGCCTGTAGGCTTCCTTTATGCCTTTAGTGCTTTAACAATTTTCATTCAATAGGCGACGACTAGGTGACTATTTTGGGCCCTCTACTCCCTTACGCCTCTAATATTAAGACTCCAAAGCTAATTAAGCCTTTACTATAGTGTCCTTTTTAGCCTCCTTTAAGCCCTTCTCTACTGCCTTTAATTAATCCTCTATATTAAATAACCGCTAATTAAACCGCTTAATTACCTGTAGCACTTAGTACACCTTATTTAATATATACAGTACATCCTCCCTTATAACCTTAAGCTGGTCCTTTACCGGCTTATTTTTATTAACGTTAAAAACGCGTATAAAGTGGATAGGTGGTAGTAAATTGGGGGAGGACTCTAATGGAGAATTTTCCTATATAATCAGCAGCTGGTTAATGGAGGAAAGGCAGAAACTTACAGTTATGATATCATATATCACGACTTTGCCCAACTTCCTCAAAAAATATAGGTGTTTTTAATGGTAGCCTTAATGGCCTTCTGTAGTATTTTATTAGCATCACAATATTAACGCGTTTTAGTGAGGGTTGCTAATAAAATCACGCTAGCTAGGGTGCCTGCAGCATGCTAACCCAGGCAGGAGCGCCCAAAGCGCCCAATACGAAAAGTCACTTCTGCCACACGAAGGGATAAGCGGCCCCCCGGCTTCGGAGTTCATCCGGCTCAGCTTTACCCGACCGAAGTGCTCATACAGCATGTCCTTCTATCTCCTGCGCGCCGCCTCCAAAGCCGGCGCGTACGCCGGACTGTTCCCCAGCCTGGTCCGGTCCTAGCAAAACATGGTCGAGGACAACTTAACCACATGGGCCGAAGACGACGTCATGTTCCGCAGCGACCACCACGGCTGGAGCGCGTCGCCTATCCACGATACTGTGCAGGAGCTATTGAGCGTCAGAGCTCGATTCGTGAGGCCCGGCTCGCGCGGCCAAGCCTCCGAGGGAGCTGCGAGGATTCAGCCACGCGTAGACATCTTTGTTGAAAGGCTGTGCTCGTGCAAGCGGAACATTCGCCACGCCATTTGGAAGGACATTTGTTTCCGTATCGAAGCTGGAAGTCATTCCCAGCGGGACCGGCGCGGAGGACGTAGGGCTGGAGGTCCAAGCGAGCGGCGATATCATCGTTGTGCGGGGGACGGTGGAACGGGCGGTGATGGCTGCTAACGAACGAATACTCAACGGCAGGGGAGTAGGCGTACCCGGTTCGTATCCCTATAGGCATCTTGCATATAGATCAAGCGTCCAGCTTCTAGGAATAGAATAGACTGCTTAGAGCTTTTTTAATTGAATTATCTGTATCACGCAACCTACTAGAGTAAAAGTAGGGAGGATTTTCATACAGCTAAGAGCGGCAAGGAGATAGATTTCCACATAACCGACCCGATGGCGGAGGCGGAAGAGATTGGAGGCCAGATATTGAATAAGATCAGGATGTCAAAGCCGGCCCGGAAAGGCTTTAAAATCAAGATTTTAAACCTGAAACTAAGCTGGGAAATTCGGTGATGGCTCCCGAGTACTGATTGATGAAGTTTGCCAACTGGTACCGCCTTGCACTGTAAGATATAAACAGGAAACTGGCGATAGTCTTCACAAAGAACATGAGATTTTAAGTTGAGGATGTGAAAACTGAAAAACTGGTGGTTGATATTCACGTTCAACTCCCTCAAACCTCCCCTGAACATATTTTTTCTCTCCCATTAGGGTATCAAAGGTCATTGTAAACGAAAGGAAAACGAAGCGAATGCTAATGGGTAGCCACACCTCCTCCCCCAACCCTTTAAAAATTCGTACATCCAGCGCAGCAGTGGTATATAACAAGTCCTTTTATCCAACCTTGAAGGACACAAAAAAAGAGGATATGACCAAAGAACCTGAACACCGATCCCACTATAAATACCAGGTAAGTTGGTCCCTAGAATGCAGCCCGCTCCACACGAGACCAAACAGAAAATAGAAATTACTGTCAGGGAAGCGAATATAGAAGGTCAAATTTTCCGACGAGAACCGATAGATTCTGTGTTGGTTGCGCTTCCAGCAACCCAAAACCCCAAATGTGCACCTTTCTTCGTCCGTTAAAGCTCGACCATGTCGTCGAGTAGTCGTAATTACACTCCCTCACCGTCTCTTCCTCCGCTCCCATTAAGTCCAACGAAACTGTCCGTTGTTAGCCCCATCCCGAGCGGTAGCCTACCGCCCAGGAAGCTGTCAGCAGGTCCCTCGATGCCTTCCATTGGTATCATACCGCCAGCACTGACAGCATGCGAATCCATTTTCTGGTCCATTATGCCGAGTGCTTGTGATGTCCGTCTACCGTTAGGGTTCATATGTTGTGCGTGCGCATTTTGATTCATGTGTTGCTGATGATGGTGCTGATGGTGCTGATTGCGGCTTTGATTCATGCTGTGTCTGGCCCATGCCTGAGCTTGGGCTTGAGCCTGAGCCTGAGCCTGAGCTTGAGCCTGGGCCTGGGCCTGTGCTTGTGCCTGTGCTTGAGCTTGTTGTTGGTGTTGTTGGTGTTGTTGATGCTGCTGGTGCTGCTGGTGCTGTTGGTGTTGTTGGTGTTGTTGGTGCTGTGGGTGCTGCATTGGCATGGATATCTCTTCAGGAGCCTCCTCCGCATCGACATCAGCATCAGCATCCTCATCTTCACCCTCGCCGTCAGCTTGATCCCCGCCGTCTTCATCCATGTTATCATTTGTAGTTGGTGGCGCTGAGTATACGTTTGTTGGCGTTGAAGCTGTCTGGCTCATAGAACTACCACCGCTTCCCGCCCCGTTCATGTTGAGTTGGTGAGCAGGTATATTGACCATTGAGCAACTCCTATTCCCAACAGGATTAAGTTGTTGTGTAGAAGACCCAGATAGAGATCTCTGAGCAGCCATTCCGTTTACGGCTTTTCGATTCTCTCGCACAACCAATTTCCATTTTTCAATCAACCGGTCATAATCCCAGCTCCTAAAATCCATTCCTTGCCGGCCTAACTCCTTCATAGTATCACTGCCGATATGTAAAGTAGCTGAAGAGCTGCTAGGGAATTGAGGATACTGTAGCTGGATACTTGGCCAACGACCTGACTTCAGTTGTTCAATTTCCTTACGTGTTGTTTCCAGGCTGCTTTCGGCATCTTTGCGTGCCTCACTAGTGCGAGCATAGGACCGTAGAATCTCAAGCTGCCATGCATCTTGTCTTTGTTTCTCAGAAAGACTTTTCCAATGTGCATATGCATCTGCAAGATGCGAGAACAACTTTTGAGGGTCCGGATCGAAAAGAGGTGGAGTAGGCAAAGGCGACGCAGATGAAGGAGACGAGGCAGGTGCAGGAGGGTAGAGTTGGTCCCGTTGCCGTTGCCGTTGTTGTGATATCAATCGTTCCCGTACTTGGCGGTTTAGGGCATCAAATTGCTTCTGGCCGGGCGGATTGATGGACCATGATTCACTCGTGGGAAACGGAGTTGGAGAAAAAAGAGTGGAAGGCGCTGGTAGTATGTGGAGGCACAAGCTAGGGAAGTTCAGAGTGTATGGATCAAAGTCGAAGAGACCAAGGCCTGTTGAGCGCACACTAGAATCGCGTTAGACAATTACCGGTAGCCGTCAATGCTGTATCCACAGCAAGTGGGGGATACGGCATACCTAGCTTCCCTTACGCTCCCGAGGACCTCCTTCAATGCCAACTCAGCTGCCTTGCCATTCTCCCACTCTTCGGACATTTTCTGCCTCTGTTCAAGGTCAGTCTTTTGTTGCATATGCCTCGAGACTTCTCTTCGCATTTCCGGGACAGCAGATCCAACCGGGCGAGGTGGAAGGTTGTTGATGACACCGGTCGCCTGCCAATGCATCTCGTTGAAGACGGTACGGACTTTGCCATCCCCTAGGGGAGTCGGGTTCATAGTAGGAGAATGGACAAGGATAGGCGACTCGTCTCCAGTCAGAGAAGGTTTAGAGGTAGACACGGGTGTTGACAGCTCTTTCTTGACCGAGGATGTCCGCGCCTGTCTGCGCGTGATGCCACCACGCATCCTCCGAATCTCTTCAACATTGTGGACACCATCGGGCGGCTTGGGGTTCTTGGATTTTATGTACAAATCGAGATGGCGACCGAGGGAGGAAGAGGTGAAGGCTTGGTGGCAGAAGGGGCAATTCTTGTCCTTTGGAGCGGATAGCTTTGGAGCATTGGATTCGGAGGTGGATCGAGGGGTAGCTATTGAGGAGCCGGCCATGGTGGACGGGGCGAAAGGGAGCAGCTGGGAATCTGAAACGAGCGACGAGGGTGGTAGATTCCAGTAGCCTTCAGGACTGGGTAGAGCAGAGAGTCAAGGCATTATTACAAGAGGGTTGTGCCGCGAAAGGGGAGCGACTTTGATATTCCTGCACTGGCGGCTGTCAAAATATCCCTAGTCACTTTCTGGGCTTGTCCCCTGACGGGAACTGGGAGGTGTCCCTGCCCAAGATTTTTCGCGCGAGGCGGAAGCTCCCGCCTGCTACGTGTAAGCGGCAAACACTTCGACCAACAACATCAACAACTCCCCCAGGATCAACAAACCACCGCGACCGCTATTTGTATTCACGAATCCCCTCAACCCCCAGCTCTACCTGTTGATACCTACTATTGTAACCCGCACTACTCTGCCCGTGTCTTGCTGAGCCTTGCTGCTGCCCGGCCTGCAATCTCCTCGTACTGTTCCATGCCGCCGTCCAGCTTTTTCAATTGACCTTTAACGAGCCGATAAACGACCCCTACGCGAGCCCCTGTTTCCTCCTCGTCCTCTGATTCATCGTCTTCGGGCTTGTCCTCCGCATTGGCTCGAGAAACCAGCTTGTAAGGGCTGTGTCCCTCAACTACGCACCGCATGAAGAAGCGGTCGTGCGTGATGACCAATAGTGCTCCCTCGTAATTGCCGAGAGCAATGACGAGTGCGAGGATCGTGTCGCCATCCAAATGTGTTGTGACTTCGTCCAGAATAAGCAGGTGAGGCGGTGACCACAGGAGTTTTGCCAGAGCTAGGCGGACCTTCTGCCCTCCCGACAACAACGCCAATGGTACATCTGATGCCGTTTGGCCTTGCAAACCCAGTGATCCTAACAGCGGACGCGCGTCTTTCTCTGTCATTTCGCTCCCTCCACTCTCCATAAGATGTGATAACGCGGTCATACCAGGATTTTGCACTGCCCATGAATCTAGTTCTTCTACCGCTTGCTGAGAGAAGCGTCCAAATTTCGCGCGAGCATGCCGAGTAATTGTGCCCTTTGTCGGGGCCAAGGCTCCAGCCGTTTCCTCTCCACTCCCCATTATGAGAGAGACCAGCGTCGTCTTCCCGGAACCATTGAGACCAGCAATGCCAAACCTCTCCCCAGGATGAATCGTCAGATCAACATCAGTCAAGATCGAAACTCGTTTCCTACTAGGATATGAGAATGATACCTTTTCGAGAGAAACCAGCGCCCCAGGAAATCTTAAGTCAGGTGGCGATGCCGGAAACGATATTCGAACGGGGGGGTCAAAATCTGGGACTTCAATCTCCGCCCGGCTCGAATTATTATATCCAGGTCGGTCGCGGTTGAGCTTAAAACGAGTGCCTTTGGCACTGACTTCTAGACCCATCCTCTCGTCAACCTTTTTCCGTCGTGATGCTGCCTGCTTCAATTTTTTGTCGTCTCCTGTCTTCTTCGCAGCCTTTATGTTTTGAGCTATAGTTTGTTCCATATGTTTCTTTTGCCGATCCTGGGCTTCCTTCATCCCCGTCATGTATTTGGCCTTCTTGTGGCGCTCTCTTTCATAATTTGAAAGGTTGCCACGGAATCGTTCCAGCGCGAGGTTCCTTAGAACCAAAAGCTCTTCCGCAACTGCATCAGCAAAATCCCGATCATGGGTAACAACTACAACCGTTGCTGACACTAGGCTTCGCACATAGTTCTGCAACCAGATTATAGACGGCAAATCTAAGAAATTCGTCGGCTCGTCGAGCAGAAGAACATCAGCATATTGACAGAGAGCGCACGCAAGGTCGCAACGTGTCCTCCATCCGCCTGACAGCTGGGACAAAGGGTTCTCTATCTTCTCTGCTGAAAATCCTAAACCCAGTAGAATCTTTCTGGCCTTATCTTCGGCTTCTGAGGCGTCCATCTGTTGTACATCTATGTTAGGGACTAGAGCGACAGCGGTCGAATTGGGCGCCGTGCTGCTTGGAGGCGTGGGAACTTACGAGCTCTAATGCTGACTGGATGCCGGCAAGCATGTCCGCAGCGGCCTGTGTCTCCTCACTCAGTTTGGCATGGCCAATATCTCCTTCTCCCTCCTCGAGGCTATACATCTCAGCATGTTAGGATGAATAGGGTGAATATCTAGCTCCTACCTTAACTGGGACGCAACCAAGTTCTCCTCAGCCTCTATGAGTTGCTTCCTTGCTTTGAGACCACGGGCGCCACTTCTTCTAGCAGCAATTTGTCTTGCTTCCTCGACAGTGCGAGAAAGTCGCTCGTGACCAACTTGTCGGTAGGCTTTAACCGGGGCCATAGGATCACTTGCATGGTTCACTGCAGCGGAGAGGACTGTAACCCAATCATTAGCTGGAAATGCTCACTGCACGCACGAAAAGGGAACTAACTTTGTGCTTCCCTGAGGTATCTTTCACGAACTCTATCACTTCTTACAACATGCTGCAGCACAGTCTCCTCCTTAAGCTTGAGGCGATCAACTTCGTCTTCAAGACTTGAACGGGTTTGGCCGAGCAGCAATACGCGAAGACTCCATGGTATGCCTGGGACTTGCCCATCCGCAATTGCTTTCAAGAGGGCTTCAGAGTGGTCAGTCGAGTATGGAATGCCAAAAGAGCATGATAGTTGACATACTTGATTTTCCTGTGCCATTCCGCCCTACTAGTACATAGTGCTTGCCCTGCTGAAGGTGTAGTTCCGCATGTGAGAGTAATTCTCGGTTCGCTACGCTAATGCTAAGATCTTTGACCAGAATCTATCTCAGTTAAATCAATAATGATATTCCCTAAGCAACCTCTACAGGACGACGCAATCATACTTCCTTTGATACTGGTTCATTCACAGCATCGTTATGGAAGCGACTCTGCTGGGCCGTGACGGTCAGAATCTGCTCCGCTGATGCCGGATCCGCACTGGCTGGCTCTTTCCCTTTTCTGACCATTATGGACCTCAAAACTGTCACAATGATATTGAAGGGCTGTGTTGGTAGCTTAATTGAGTGAGATAGCTGAGGTTGTATAAGAGCTTATCCAAACAGCGGTTATCCCAAGATAGCTAGCTTCCAATCAATGGGTTGTGAGTCATAGCAGAAAGCGCAATAGCAGGAGTGCATTGACGGCAGGATAAATGGCAAGGCTTTTTGACTGCGTTTCCTATTTTGGAGACGGCCACTTACGCACTCGGCGGCTGCGCAAAGCTGCAAAAGCAAGGTGTGAGTTCGTGACTCATGCGCCACAAACACGGCTACCACAGCCGAGGGAATACGATGAAACGAGTCATCAAGAATGACACGCAAACGCTACCTCTAATTTACCTTTTTAAATGTTTTTTTCTGCAACCTTTCGGGGGGCGAAGTATGCATAGAACTCAGCTCCTACGGGAAATGACTCTTTCGTACGTAATATCACCACCGGATTCGGAGTCAATCAACAAGAGTTCAACAGAAATGCCAAGGCTAGTTACATGACATTTTCATTTACTAATATACCTAAACAGCTGCACAGGTTCAAACCAACTAAGTAAAGATATTTCGAAATGCATTTTAATTCTGTAGCTCTGTTACATGGTTAAGTAGTCAATCGATACCTCACAAAGCATGTCCACACTCTCTACGACATCTACTTCTGGAGAACGGAATCGACATAATTGGCTATCGCAAGCACCTTTTCTTCTTGCAGCCTTCGACCGACGAGCTGTATCGAAACGTGAGCGCCTTCATATATCTCTGGATCATCTGTAGGGCTATCAGAAACAGATTAAACGAGTCGGATCTGACCCAACTCACAGCTCTCATAAACAGCCTTATCGATATCATCGAGAGGCTTGTAGCTAATGTCCACTTTATCGAGTTCCTTATCCACCGTAGTAACCGGCACAACCACTGATGTGTAGTCGAGCAGGTTCACAAACATAGAGTATCCGTAATATGGATACTTCTCAGGTCTAGCGGCTGGAAATGGCGCAAGAGGCGATATTATCGCATCGACAGGTCGTCCTATGCTTGTAAGGCCCTTGGTGCTGTTCCAATACTCCATATACTCCTTTCGGATCTCGCGAATGGTGACATTTAGGGCGGCGATATCGCTGCCTTTAGCCTGCTCGGCTGGTTTGTCACCGTATAACGCAATCTGTGGAATCAAAGGCTCTCCAGATAGTTCGAGTGCTGAATGAATGTCTTCTCCGCCGTCATACATCCAGGTTTTGAGCTAATGTTGATAGTGAGCAGCGCGTTTTCAACTTAATAGGAAGGAATCTTACGGCCGCATCAAGCATTTGCTCGTGAGATGGCGGCTTCCATTCAATCACCTAAAATTCCATAAGTTACCGCTTGTAGCTGAGCTTTGTGGGTGTGGAACAAACCTCATGTCCAAGCCCCTCAAGTTTTTCTACTACCATATCGATGGCTCTTCGGACCGGCGGGGTAGGACTGACTAGTCCATCATGCTTCAATACACCAAAAACCAGCTTTCCAACTTTACTTGCATCTCTCATAGACCCGGTGCGCTCGTAAATTTCATTCTCTTGTTCGTATCGCCATGGTATCTCGTTGACCATAGGGTCGTGAAGCCACGGCTCCTGGCTCAATAATGCCATTATAACAAGCCGTAACGATGATACGCTCGTTGCCAATGGCCCCACGACCGAGAGGATCGAGTTTTGCCCGTCCATAGAGTTTGCCATACCTTCATACGGTAGCCTTCCCGTTGACGGACGGATCCCGTAAAGACCATTGAAGGCAGCCGGTATCCGAATGGAGCCACCAAGATCGGTACCAAAACCAACTGGAGACCCTCGAAAGCCTATAAGAGCGCCCTCGCCGCCTGAACTTCCACCAGAGCTCAAGTTCCGGTTCTTGGGGTTCCAAGTATAGCCAACAATGTTATTTCTAGTCTCTCCAGACATTAACGTATGGGGTACGCTGGTCTTACAATACAACACAGCACCCAAATTACGCAGTTCTCGCACCATTTCGCTCTCGAAGACCTTCTCCTTTCCAGTGTTCTTCTTGCCTTGGAATGTTCCTATCCAGCCTACATACCCCATTGTGGTTTCGACACCCTTAACGTGGAACTGGTCTTTGAGGCTAACCGGCAGGCCATGTAGTGGACCAATAGGCTTTTCGTGCTCGGCGAAGTAATCATCCAGCTTTTTGGCATCCTGGATTGCTGCCTCGAAGAAGACTTCATGGAGACAATTGACCTTCAATCTTCAGCTGCTGCGGACTTCCAATGGTTAGGGGGTAGAGTAGTAATACTAATTGATGTGCAAGTGCCGCCCGATGGCAAAACGCTTTTGTTACCTCGACAGCACTCCAAAGCCCAATTACGGTTTGCTTGGTAATTTCATCCGCGCTTGTCTCGGTGATCTCAATCTCTCGCTCAGTAAGGAATTGGTGGATGTATTTGCCGGTGACATCGCGTTGATCTTTAGCGCTAGGAACCTTATCAATGAGGTACTCCTTCGGGAGGAGCGCATTGATGGAGGAGCGCTTTTCCTGGGCGCGTTGCTGCCAGTCCATGACCATAACGAGGCTGTGAGTGTATGGACTTGTGGGTGTCTAGAAACTATCCTGATGAAGGGAGGGGTTTGCATCATACGAATATACTTACCAGCTAGCAACCTTATCAACGGCCCGAGTGCATCGGCAATAGCACTGGAACTCGGCGGTTCTTTACGATATCATGCAGGCATCACCCAGGCAGGATACGATGGGGTGTCAAAGCCCTTATCGATACGAACTGCCTAAAGAAGTTACCTGTTGACACACCAACCTCAGCTCCAAGCTTAGCTGACCACATTAAATTCACATCAGGACCTCATATGTACACAAATAAGTTTTTACGCTAGTAGTGATAGAGTGCCCGATTTCATGAAACAAAAGGCAAGTGGGCTTGCGGCAGGCTATGAATCGTCTTTTAGACAAGGCTATTTTGTTCTAACCCCTCCTCTGCACTAGCGTTCAAACAGTCAAGGATATCAGGCGTTAAACAATAAAACGTTCTTAAATAGTTCCCACAGAACGGACAGTACGTATTACAAGGGCCATATTTGTTTAAAGATGCTAAAGATATCACGAAATAGCACAGCAATGCAATCCCAGTCTCCTCTTTTGGACATGTCCGCAGAGCTTCGAAACCAAATATACGAACTCGTCCTTGGAGGGGAACTATTACACGTGTATCGATCCTTGTATCAGGATACTAGCTTTCATATCACTATTTGCCAGAGCCAATCTGCCGAGATGAATGCATACAAGCGCTTCCTTGATCCCTCGATCGATGAACGAGCTAGAATCACTTCGAAATATACTCGCAAGGTTTCATTGCAAAACTATTTCACAGTTGGGGATGAGTACTACGTTGACCCTTGCTCAATCCGACATACCCGAGGAGAGTGCTACAATGCCGGAAACCCTTCTCTTCATTTGAGCCTCCTTCGTGTGTGTAAGCAGATATACGACGAAGCAAGATTGGTGCCTTATTTTGCAAACACTTTCGGGTTCCAAAGTGCAGATACATTCAATCTTTTCATCTCGACCCTCACGCCTTCAAAGCGCAGTGCTCTTGAGAGGCTTCATTTTACAAGGAATATTCCAAACATAGGATTGAACCAAATCAAATTACCGGATCCGCCCCTAATGGGCCTCAAATCTTTGCACCTCTCTCTTGAGAATAAACCAAATTATTCATCTAAAGCCTCTCTTATTGAGCCTAACAATACAGACATTTGGATCCGGGACATTCTTCTCCTGGATCGACGGTTACTAAAAACAGTGACTGTCATCTTCAGCGATCATCCATCTGTCGTTCGCGATTTCAAGAAAAGATTCCAGCTCATAGAATCACCATCGTCTGGGCAGAATCTTGACGATTGGCTAGAAGAACGAGAGCATCGATTCCTGACAGCGAATCAGAAACGAGACATAGCGGAGCGAATAAGGACCCGGCTTCTGAAGCCATGAAACGGCTGCATAATTGATGAGCCTGCTTGGGAATTTCTAGAGACGAAGCGCTGGACGATCGGACATTATGTAAGTTATGAGTGGATATATATCACCAGTATTCCGTAGTTAGATCTTTCTTATTATATATTTTGGGTCAGTGTACCACACAAAGGTATATTGTTTAATCACTGTCCCTTGCGTTGCATCACATCCATTCCTAACACACCACCAAACCCATTTTGAGTGATATAATTACAGCCGTATCGCGCACTTCATCGCCAGTGTGATGTTTAAGGAACTCTAGGCCTGAAGTATGTCAAAGCATTTGATGATGAGGTAGCATCGGAGTAAGAAAACAATAGGAGAAGAACAGTTTCTTCATTGCGACAAATTAATCACATAGAATGCGGAAGTACCGTCGTTAGTAACAGTTGTTGCCCGAAGAAAGATCAGGACGTCCAAGGTAGGTATAACCTAGCCTTCAAACGTGAAGGCTATAATGCAGCTTCCTCTTCCATACACTGACTTGCACCTACGTCACGCGCAAGTGACTGACCTGATAAGCATTCATTCACATACCTGCAGACCTTTTCTGCTTCTGAAACACGTCCGTTACCTAAGATTCACTTGCTTCGTGGTAACCTACTGAACCATTCACTGATCAGATTAGCTTCGTTCAGTTCTTAACCAACCACCTCATCTCCCAGAGACCAAGCCCTGAAATCCCTAGATCTCTAGTTTTCCCATATCTCTCGCAACTTGCTGGTTTAGCCAATTCAGCCATGGCCTCTAGCATGGGCTCGCTAGGTCGGCACAATAATTACGAGAGGACTTCGGCTGAGAAGAATGAAGATTGCCAAGGAGGGCCTGCTAAGAGATGGTATGCAATCGGACTCTTCAAACCAGCATCGCATCAAGCAAAGAGAGTCACCCTCAGAAAAGCCGAGCAGCAGAAGAAGCTCTCAAATATACTTGCCCCTTCTGCACAGGAGAGTGTCGGCCCTGCTGGAATACCTTCACCTACATCGGTAACGTCGCTCACTCAGACTAATGGAAGTGCTCCACCTAGGCCAGTTAGGCCTTCTTCAACTATCATACGGGACGTACATACATGGCTTGATTCGACCGTAATTAGACCATCTCCTGGGGTTATGGGAGGCATACCATACTGGCAAGACCCGTCCACCTTTTCTTCCAACCCTTCACCCTCCGACGTCCAATATGCAGTTCCAATCGTGAACCACTCGCGCATCGAATCGGATGGTTCGGAAACTTTCTCAGAGAGCCATCGGCGTCATCGGATCAGATTCATCGCTCGTAGTCCTCCGAAAGTGCACGTGAGGATGCGTTCAATGCCGCTTCTTCCTTCTCAGCATCACGAGCGTGACACTTCCTCATCGGCACCAAAACACCGCTCTAAATCGCTTATGGCCCTCCTGTCACGCTCAACCATACAAGAGTTGCCAACGGCTGATGCATTAGAAGTAGTGGCTGTTCAGGCGAATCGTCGGAATATTCTGAGGGGTACACGTCGTTGGGGTTGGATGAAAAACCTATGGGTTTCACATGGAGATGAGTTAGTATTGGTTGCTCAGACTGGCGTCTCCCGTGAGCGGCTTCCAGGAGCGGATGAGTCTTTGGGGGCGCTTATTTCCAGCATGATTCATGAGGATTCAATGGGAAATCTGTCGGAAGTTCCGACATATCACTCTGGTGCGCCTCCACCGTCCTACCGAACCTATGCTACCTCTATCCGTTCAATGTCGTCGTTTGGATGTATCGATGGTCTTCGAAGTCCGGATGGGACCCGGCGCCAGGGCAGCAGTCGGAAGCGCGGCATGAAACGCAAGCTCGAAAATCTGGCAAACCGGCTGCACCACATGAAAGACTCTAGAAATTGAGACGGGGCGGCAAGTTTCAAGAATCGACGGTTACGAGTTGTGTAGACAGGGGAAAGATAGTTGTGGAAATCGATAAATCCTAAAAGGGATTGTGTGTATGTGAACGGGTACGTACATGCAAGGGTTCATGCATCTACATGCTGACTGCCGCTGCATAGAATCTTCTATGAGGCATGCATGAACGCTGTCAATGCAGTTCTATCCTGTAAGGCAGGATGGGGCCAATATTTCTTGTTTCTTTACACTTTAAGACTGTTGTCTTTCCACGTGGTCTTTCGCTACTAATGGCTGTCAATACGGAGCGAGCCAATATTTCCTAATTAAGGACTACTCGGGACGGGTACTTGCAGATGGAAAATTGAGAAAGTTCGGCTTGTCCCTAGTATTTGCAGTTTCGCTCCGAAAAATGTCTTACAAGTCATAATCAGAGTGGATGGGTTTCATGAATCTGGCTTTGTAAAGCCCAGGTGCAGGAAAAGCACTTTGTACTTCCTTGTTAATTGCACATAGAGTTCACGAATTGATCAATCAGACGATGCCACAAAGGCGTTGAGCAAGCACGGTAGACAATTGAGTAACAGCGGTGAAGGCAATTCACGCATTCACGTATGGAAAGCATGGAAAGTATGAAAGTGTTGTGTGCGACTGTCTTTTCATAAGTGGCAGAGTGCCATGTGCTTTTTTCGCGCGGAGGCCCTTCTGCACGACCTCACCGCCTTCCCTCTCAATTGGCGCAAGACCTCAACCAACATTGGGCTCCTGCTAGGACACGCTGTACTACTCCCTTACTTGTCCCGCAATTGATCCCATGGCTGGCCGCTGATGCAGCGGCCTTCTTAATCAGTCATTGACCCGCCGAATCAAGCTTGAGCTGCGCGCTGACCCGCGAGCGCCTCTTTTGTTCTTCGTCCCTCAGGAAGACCCTAAGCCTGCGAAAGCCACAAAAGACCTGCAGAAAAGTAAGCATGGCACCTCCCTCTCAGGATGCCCAGTCGCAGCCGAGACGGCCAGCCGTCCTCGCAAGGCATCCTTCTACCTCCTCCTACATATCGCAATCTCCCTCCGATGGGCATTCCTCTTCGCACAGAGCAGGTCCTCACAAGCCTCAGAGACATATCGTTGGCCAGAGTCGCATGGGCCCAAGGAACGCTTCCGTTGGCAAGAATATTAACAAGTTAAACAAACTCACTCAGACGCACGGGGGCGATGGCACCGCCGGTGCCAAACATCACCGTCGTTCTCATTCCGGCAACTCGACTTCGACACCAACTAGCCCCCGCCTAGGTGTGAAACGCAATGCTTCGACAGTCGGGATCGTGAAGAACTCATCCCACACAGTCATAAGAAAGAACCATTCTAGCGGACATCTCCCACGACAGGGATCTACGAAGAACATGTTGAAGACAACTAAGAGCGAGATAGCACCCCCCAAGCGCTCACTTGCGCAACCAGGAAAGGCGCGTCACCAGTCACCAGACGCCCCTCACCCCACAGTGCATTTTGATATAGGGAATGAAGAGGGCCATGAAGAGGGCCATGACGATGCCTGGACGGAGGAGAGTGCGTCGCAGTCACCTACCACCACCCGCTCGAACACCCGCTCGAACTCAGTCATATTCGAACCCGGCAAAGACGTGCAGACTTCTGAGACCGACAATGAGGCTTCCGAATCAACGGAGACGGAAATCCAGAATCTAAAATATCACACACCTCCCTCGCCGCTAACTCGCCACCAGCCTGAGCGCTCACACAGTAGCCGTCAGACAAACGGAGGCAGTTCGTATCATCAGTCACGACCGCCTGACGCGGATATGATTACTTCTCGGCTATTACAGCGCAGTGCCTCCCAAAACCTCCCCCCGCAAATGTCGTCAATCTCAGCAACGGTAGTATCAGACTCTCACAATGCTCGGTCGCTGAGCCACAGTCAAGGATCAACCCTGGCAGATACGCCCGGTAAAGACCTAGTCTCACGCTTCATGGACGGCGATGGATCGGCAGGCACACCAAAGGATAGCAACTTCCTCCCATCGCGAAGTTCGCCAAAGGCGCAAAGCGGCGACCTTGATGCGCAGAAATGGAACAGGTTAGCGCCAAACATGACGGAACCGCTGCACGCGTCGCATTCTAGGTCACAGTCTCGCCGCTCAGGAACGAGTACGCCTACAGATTTACCACCATCTAGGACCCAGCAAAAGTTGCTGCTGCAGCGCGCGTCGTCGAACATTGAGCCGCAGAAGCTTATCCCGGTCATCCTACCCCGAACCGGAGGGCCAACATTGCTGCAATCAGGAATGACATACGCAGCGACTAGCGAAGGGCGCGTAGATCCCCGGCTCCAGCAGCAATTCAATCAAGTATCACTCGAGTATAAAGTTGTCCGACGGTACCGTAACCCGCTAGCTGATGCCATCGCACGTATCGATCAGATTCCAGGCTCCCCTCGCAAAACAAAAGTGCCAAGATCACCAATGACGAATGGTTTCGTAAACGTTAATAGTGGGGAGGGACTCGACGCGAGTTTTCGCGAGTCCAGCAGCGCGGGAGAAGGGGCGGATCGGCGAAGATCAAGAGCAAGCCTTGAGGTGGCACGCGGGGTCGGGGATGACGGAGATGTTGAGGGTAGGCAGAGTTTCGGAAGCGACAGTGGCAGGGTTCGTAATGAAGCGGAAGAAATCTGTCGCCGGCTATGGGAGAGCACGGAGGTTGCTGAGGGCGACTGAAGTGATCACTATCACGGGCATCTGGAGAAGTTGACCGCAGGACTCGCGATGCATCGCTTTCTGTTCATGCCTTCTTTCATTCTTACAGGTACATACAGCAAACTGTACAGTAATGTAATGTGGGTGGCCATGAGCGTTACAGTACTAGCGGTGAGACTTTGGGAATTTGGATATGGGATGGCTGGGCTATTTTCTCGAGCGAGCCATTTAAGGTGCCTTCTGCCATCACAGCTTCAGTTGCATTATCTTGTAAACTAGTCTACCAACCAACCGGCATGGCCAACAGGACAACGGGACAGCAGGACAGTAGGACATCATAATCTCATGTACAGGAGAGAAGGGTTGCTGGAGGGAATTACGGTTTATGACCTCGACCAATGATAGGGGCGGCTAATGATGTTACTCGAAATCGCATCACGGCGAATTGCCGTTCACACTTTTTAATTCCAACGGGCACGTGGGATTGCAATAATGACAGCGGTGACGTGACACAGGAAAAGGCCGCGAGAGACAGAGAGAGGGTAGCTGGGTGCGACGCCAGTGGTTTCCCGACTGCCACGTACTATTTTGGTGAGGGTTTTTGCATGCATAGCCCTGGCACGAGTCACGAAAATAGAGGCGCGGGATTTGCTGGGCCCGTTTCATCATCCGAAAAAGTGGCAGTGAACTGTCGTGTCAGGAAGACAGTTTGGAGGACGACTGGTGATGAGGAACTGAATGGTTAGAAATGAAGATGTTCGCGCTCGGGTTAGACCGTCAGAAGACTTCATGGGGCAAGATGATGATAGAGGCGTGGAGCGGGCTGGGAAATGGGAAGGGGGTTGAAAATTGGGATAATCTGTGGGTGACGATCTCCTCCGCGTGCATGGCTGGCGTGCTTCTGCCCCGACATTGGGTGCAAAACCCCCGAATTACAAGTTAGCGCCGGTTGGGCTTGAATGCGAAATTGCTCATGGGTATCTTACCTAAATCCACTTCCCACCCCAGTTTTCTTCCCTCTGCCTCTCTTACAAGCGCCGCATCGTCACCACCAGTTGCAAAGCCTCTTGCTCTGCTACAGTCACTCGTTTGATCAATTCTCAGGCAGCGCCTTGCACACACGTTCTTTCTGTGAAAGTCTCACTCCCGTTAACACCACTGTCGCTGTCGCAAACCGTCGCATCTCAAGCTCAAGCACAAGCACAAGCACATACCGCGCGCATCGCACACGACTCTGTATAGCCCTATCGCAGCTTCACTAGACGTACAGTTCAGCTTCGGGGACCCCTTCTCCATCATTGTCGAACATTAGCCAGCTTCAAAGCTCGAATAAACAAGCATCGTCAACAATCAGCTCTGCACCAGTCGCATTCATTCCAGAGCCGCTCCATCGGAAGCCCATACCATCATCGCGCATACATTCCAGAAACCACGTGGACACCATTTAGCCAAATTACGCCGTCATTACGATCGAAATGCGCTATCCGGCTTCACAATCCCTTCTTTTCTTCCTGGCTCTTCCGGTCGCCTTCGCCCAAGACACAAGTGTATCGACCTACTTCACAACACGCACTGTCTACCGTGTCATCACTGAGACACAGACTGGCACGCCTCCCTCGAGCGTTGTGAACACGACTTCTACGGTCCTCGTATCCTATGGCCCTATTCTTCCCGTCACCTCCGCCGCAAACTATACCATGAGCGGCACCGGCGTAGGTCCTACCGTTGTCGGCCCAACTTCAACAGCAACCTTCACTGGCGCGGCGTCGCACATGAACGTGAACGGCGTCGTCGCAGGGATAGCCGTCGGCCTGGGCTACGCATTGCTATGACCCTCTTGGCTCCCATGCGGGGATCCATGCTAGTGAATCTCTTCTTCTTTCCAATGCGACTTGTCGCAGCACCTTGATTTCAGTTACCATATATCTAGGGGGAAGATAACGATGCTCGGAGCGTTCTTGCGGGGAAGAGGAAAGGTTTGATGATATGTGTTATGCAGTCTCCGATTCAATTTCAACCCCTCAACATTACCGTACCGCTTTGTATTCCCCGAAACCACCACTCTTGACGCTTGCTGGCCCTTTGGAATCATTGCGCTTTTCATTTCTTGCACCGACCTTTTTGCATATGGATGCGACTCAAGAAAAGGGGTTTGCTCGCGCATCCTCTGTAATTTTTTTCACTTCTTCAAGTAACGGAGGATCCTCTTACGAAGATGTTTTTATCCCAAGGAGCGCGCGAAACGGACGCTTGCATACTTTTTTTGCTTGCATTTGCTTTCAATTCGTGTCCTAGCGACGAACGACACTTCCAAATGGTGGAGCTAGTTTGGTGATACCCCCAGCTTTGTTTTTGATTTGCTTCTGTACTTTTTTGTTCGCTTTTGGACGAGTATCTGTGGTTAGTGAGAGCTTGGATGATGGGCATAGCAATGATTCGGTTCGCTGATGTGCCAATGGTGAACTAATGTATCCGGCTGTACTTGTAGGATGAACTCTTTAGCTGCATTTGTTCGTAAGGTTACCTGCTGTGCGCTCGCCTTCTTTCATGATACTGTGCTACCCGCCCACGCTATTGACAGGCGTTCAGCCACCCTTGCTGTCGCGCCTAGAGCTCAGTCCGCTCTCAGCCTCAACCTCACTCAGTTTCCGTGGCGATACTAATTGCACTAAATGCAAGCTCCAACCATGGCCGCATGGTGTTGCTCCGTATGACTCGCTGTTAGACTAGAGCGCGATCTCATTTCATACCATGGATTGCCTCGTAACCCGTGCTACGATCGGGGTTACCTCGTTTCAAGTACAGTACAATCCGCACGGAGATGAATACTCCGCAGGGCTGACCCCAATCTCCGTAAGCGAATCTATATGACGCGATATCCTCCGACCGGGTCTTTGGGTGAGACAGTGATTAAGATGTCGATGGGCGGATGAGGCGCCGGGGCTAGAGACATCGCGTGCGTGGAATATCTGACGGCGCAAGCAAACTAGGATATTGGTGAAGCACTGTCTATTTTTCGCACGTGGGAATGTCTGATGAAACCCATGGAGACTCGATGCTTATTCGGGAGAATTCAACCTTGGCCACGTGGATTTTTGCTCAGATGCTCTTGAAGCTACGGTATGTGCTTCCTAGCAGGCCCTTCTAATCGGCCAATGTAGAGAAACCGCACGAATATGTAGAGGAATGATTCGAAGGGATGTTCATGGTGTGTTGATATTCAGTTGTCCGCATGCGCTCGAAAAGGATTGCTATCAAATCCAGTAACTTCTTGAGTAGATAGATTATTTACACCACATAATCACCACCTCTTTCCCCTTAGATTTTCAACTTCTAAACAACAGGAGGCTTTGCTCTGCTAGATCCTCCTCGTCGCCCATATCTTCATCGTCCTTTTCCATCTCCTCACCCAGCCCCATCCTCCTGCCAAACAAACTTCCAAACAACTCATCTGCTTGCCTCTCACCCCACGCTCCTCGGTCCTCAGGCGCCATAAAATTCTGCAATTTCTCATGTACGGTGTACCGTAGCTTTCTCCCCTTACTCGCCCTCGTGTCCACAACCCGCTTCGTTTTCGCCTCGCGAGCCGCCTGCCATGGTGCCTGAGCAATGAATTCGACGCCGTTGTTACTGCCGGTAGATACATCCTGCGAGCGCTGCTCGAGCAACTCTTTAAGAAGGAGACCGTAGAAGTCCGCGTCGTCGTATATGTCGGTTGCTTCAGCAAGGCCAGCAGCGGACTGGACGGGGGCGCAGGAGCGCGGGGTTCGTGTCCGTTTGATAAGGCGAGCGTAGTCGGAAAGGTGAGTGTTGAGGACATCGGTGATGGTTTGCTGCGCAGCTGCAGAGTTGTTTAGGCGCCGGGAATGGGGGAGTATGGCTGCCGGGCGTGACTTGACGGACCATTTTTCAAGAATGGTGCGCCGGTTAGGTATGTTCTGTGTCTCCGAGGTTTGGATTGAGGCCCAAATCGCAGACGACAGGGTGGAAGTGGTAAATGCAATTGGCCGCTTGCGTTTAGTGCCGGTACGGGTTGCGTCAAAGGTTGAACGGAGGTTGGATAGTGTCGTGAGGAGGTTCAGAGCAGCTGTTTCAGCAGCATGTATAGCTTCACCTCCGAGTTTAAAAGCACCGGTAGTGTCTTCGGAAGCGGGAGGAAAGGAGTTCGTAGATATTAAAGCCTTTTGTAGTCGTATTCGGGAGTTCAGGAGAGAATCGAATGTGCTACGCTGAGCTTTTACTGCTCTCCCCTTCTCTGCGTCTGCCTTTGCTGCTTGTGATATAGTGGTAGCTACATTTTTCTGCTCTTCGTTCATAATCTTCCGTAGGTTGGCGCGATTCGTGATAATATCATCTTGATCCTCTCCGCTGACACTCGCGTCGTCCTTATCTTCATTCTCGTCTTCTGTATCTTCAGATTCGGTCGCCCCACCGTCCTCTTCTATGCCATCCTCTTGGTCTCCGTCTGAAATCAATGAATCCTCACCATTCTCGTCGCTTTCCACGTCGCTTTCCACGTCGCTCTTTATGCGATCAAGTCCTACACCGTTGACTCTCTTAGAAGCACTGTCTGATTCTCCTTCGCTGCTCTCCGCATCAAAGCCCTTGGCGAAAGGATCATCGCTGTCGTCATTCAAAGCGATATCTCGACTAACCCGAGAGCCTTCATACTGAGGTCCCAGTGGGACAACGTCACGTTTCCGGAATTTACTCTTCCTGTCTTCTGTTAAAAGTTAAGAACCAATCAGCGATTATACCGGTCAGTACCCAACATCCACGTAGTGTTCCCTCCCATCATGTGCATCTTCTACGCTCTGTTCGTCTGAGGTTCCATCACTATCACTAGGCGCAGGATCAAGCAGTTCCTCGGGGTCAAAATCTGTTCTCAGCTGTCAGAAAGGATATAAAATGTTGAGAAATAAAGACAGAGTTTGTATATCACCTTGTGACCTGGGCTTTTTCATTTTGTAGAAGGTTGGTTAATTTCGTATTCGACCTTCAAGAAATTTCGTCGGCCTATCGGCGGTTCGCTAGGACGATTTTCCAAACCGACGTCTAGCGATGAACGCCGACTAGCAACAACACCAAGATGAGAAAATGAAACGACGTCTATTTTCCACTTTACACCGCCTGCAACATGGAAATCCATTGGTAGTGCTACCAATTTTAATATCCAAACCTGACTAATTCTGGAAGGGACTCCCGCGTTCTGGCACTCCTCAATTTCCACGGATGCAACGGGGACTCCCCCAGCAGCGAAGCATACGCGATGTGAAGAAAGTCGTTGCTGTTTCCTCTGCCAAGGGTGGAGTGGGGAAATCTACGATAGCTGGTGGGCCTGTCTTAAAAACAGAAAAATGGCCGTTTAGCTACAGCCATTCTTTCTAACGACCTGATCGCAGTTAACCTTGCCCTCTCCTTCGCTCGCAATGGCTATCGAACAGGCATTCTTGACACCGACATATTCGGACCCTCAATACCCACCCTCTTAAACCTTTCCGGCGAACCTAGGTTATCCTCGAGTCAGTTCGTGCCTCGATCTTCTAGCCTAACTCTCTAGAGTAACTAAACTCACATTGCTGTCTCCAAACTAGATAACCAACTCATTCCTTTATCCAATTATGGCGTCAAGTCCATGTCTATGGGGTACTTAATCCCTGAGGCCTCACCCGTAGCGTGGCGTGGCTTGATGGTTATGAAAGCTCTACAGCAACTTCTGCACGAAGTCGACTGGGGGGGACTGGACATTCTGGTGCTGGATCTTCCTCCGGGGACGGGAGATGTACAATTGACAATAACACAGCAGGTCAAATTAGATGGTTCGTGTACATCCATTACTTCAATTGCTGATTTCTAGGCTTCTTCGGAAAGAAAAATTAGCCTAACCTCGGATAGGAGCCATCATAATTTCGACTCCGCAAGACCTTGCTTTGAAAGACGCTATTAGGGGCGTAACCCTTTTCCAAAAGGTCTCCGTCCCACTGCTCGGCCTCATCTCGAACATGTCATCCTTCGTCTGCCCCACCTGCTCTTCCTCACATCCAATTTTCGGCTCCTCAACACACATTGTCAAAATGTGCAGAGAACATAACCTGCGCTTACTAGGCGAAATCCCGCTTCATCCAAGCATATGCGAAGATGCAGATCGTGGAAGGCCGACAGTTGTTGCTGAACCTGAGAGCCAGCACGCGAGGGTATTTGAAGAGATCTCCAAAACTGTGAGAGAGTCATTGGGGTTGTAATGAATTTGTGTTATATGGACTGTATTACATAAAGTGTAGTCATTTCAATAAATAATCTTTAAAACTGGTGCTAGCGGTTTGTATACTTTGGGGTGGTTTTATGTTTCATAGACCTAAATTATCCAGCACTCGTACTAACCTTGAATCCCTGACTAATTCCGTGAAGGCTTACACTTTATACTAAACTTGCGATTATAAGTGGCCGACAATTATGGTAGGTGTAGACTTTTAATACATAGGTTAAACCACATACAAGGCATTCCTTCAGGCTCGCATGGATCAAGCCAGGTATCCCCACAAAAACCTATTTGCACATATACGCAAAACTAAGATGGAGCCAATTTGGATGCTTTAATGTACTTTCTTCAATACTGTTGTCTTGGCTTCTCTGATGTTTATCATTCCCGTTAAAATCTTCCAACATGCTAGTCTACTCGTACAAATCATTGAATCCTCAGATTGAGACTCGTCTGTTCACTATCGTAACCGGGGAGTACGAAGACGACATCATATGCAGCATCTCACATGTTCGTCTAGAGAGCCCTCCGGAGTGTGAGGCCCTTTCTTACGTATGCGCCAATTCGCTCTGTAACCAAAACGACGACGACGATGACAGCCTTGACCAAGAAAATCAAAGCTTAGACTTATATAAACGGAGAATTGAATGGATTTATTGAGACGCTTTGATTACGGGATATCATGAACCATCTCATCTACCAATACTTGTACCACGCCACAGGCTGCCTCAGATCCCCTGGGCGCATCCTCTCCGATGGGGTTGAAGTTATTGGAGGTGAACTGTTCACCGCGCTGAGGCGATTACGTTGATGCAAGCGGACTTACAGCAAGGACGAACCGCTAACGCTTTGGGTGGATGCTCTATGCATCAGTTAAAATGACATGAGCGAGCGCAGAAAGTATGTTAAACGGATGGGACAAATATATGCAAAGACAAGACAGGTCATAATATGGCTTGGTGAGGAGATTTCGAACGCGGAAAGGTCTGCTTTCGATGTTTTGGAAGCTATCAATCGGAAGTTTGCAGAAATGTGACAGACGGGTTGGGACGAGAAAACTGCGCGGGCAAGATTTATGGGAGATGAAAAGATTCTAAACCTGCCCTGAGATTTACCAAGTTTCTTCTTAAATCGAGCTTGGGTGAGCCCCTTTAGCAGCTATTCTTTCTTGGCTGAAATCTATCATCTAATCGATGAGCTTATATTGTTATGCACAGTCCAAAAGAGTCTGGGTGGTTCAGGAAGCTGCAAATGCAGCAAAGTCCGTGTTTCATCTTGGCATAATTTCCTGCAGCTAGGTGTATCTTGCCTCAATTATAGAAATGCTTCGATCTTTAGACGCAGACCTGCTCCTTTGGGCGCATGGAGAATACACTGTCGGTTGAATAATCGAGTTGATCATTTGCGGGAAACTAACTCAGCGCGTGGTCCAAGAGACGGCCAAACAGGCCTTCAGTTGCTCGACATACCCCGAGAATCTTAAAACCTGAAATGTACACTTACAAGCGACAAGATCTATGGGGTGCTTGATCTTTCTACAGACAAGGATACTTTTGAGGAGCGGACTACAATCTAGACCTGCAGAGGTCTTTACTACGGCCTACCTTACAACTCGGAGGAGTTGTGACCCACTATATTGTTGTGCCAAGAGCAATGAAAAGTCGGATGTAAGCTTACCCTCTTGAGTTCCTGACTGGAAACAACTATGCCATCACGAGCCATTGATCTTCAAGCACTATGGCTCTCACGCAGCAGGGGACTCGGAAGTTGACTTTAGGTTTAAGCAAGACAATGCTCATCACGTCGTTCGCGGAAAACATGTCGACACAATAAAAGTTGTAGAGACACTTCGGAGAAGCCAACGGAACGCCATTATAGACTAGCCTTTAGTCGTTCAAGGCCAAGTAGCCTTTGAAGGAAAAGAGTCTGAACCTGTCCGCATGACACCGGACATTGTGGGAAGCGGTCATGAGGCGTGGTAGAAGGCTAACGGTGAGAACGCCCGGCTGTAGATTTTGAATGTTTTGGATATTGCTTTTCCGGACAGGCATATCAGTGCCGAGAGTTTCGAGGCGCTGAGGTGTACCTTTATCTGCAATAGGACGAAACATCGAACTGTTCCAGGGCCAGAATATGGGGCACACTTCGCAGAATTCATCTGGAGGATGACGACGCGTGCGGAGGAGCACAGAGCTAGTTCGGACGATGCTAACAGCCATCCGCATAGTACCTATGATATTAGCCAAGTGACTACAGAACTCGCTCTGGAGGAGCTGCAGGTCTAAGAGTATAATGGGTCATATGGGTTATGGTGCTGCAATCGCCAATTTTTCGGAACCGAAGCGGGAAGATTTGGTTGGGGCACGGATGTGATAAAATCAGGAGACGAAGTTTGTATCTTTTATGGCAGGGGTGTCCCTTTCGTTCTCAGGCCGGTCGGCTAAGGGTAATATGAGGTTGTTGGGGACGGGTATTTGCATGGTTTTATGGAAGGTGACGCTATGGTGGATGAGATTGAGGAACAAGAATTTGAGCTGGTATAAACGTCTTGTTTGAATTCCTGTTTTATGGAAATAATATCGGCCTTCCCGGACTGATTACTTAATCTAAAAACATTAGATGCTATAAGCCTTCTTGCCTAAAATGAGAGTATGGACATAATCACTATCTATATTACTACACGTTAGATGGTGTTCATACCAATAGTTACTCACAGTATCCGTTTTCGCAATAGCGTCACTCATAGCCCGTGTCATAAGAGCAACAGAATTTAGAAGCCATCATATCCTATCACGTGTCCGACTAAATTAGGCGGCAGATTGAGTATTGAAGTGTTTCTGTCTCGATGCAATTAGCAAGAAGTCAGGTTAGGGACGAATCTTATCAGTTATGAGTGTACGATAATCTACTGTTACACCTACTAACCGGTCTGCCGTTGCAGGTACTATGAATATAATGCCGGGAAAGGTTCAAATGCCCTCTTTACCCATTACATACTACGTAAATAGACCCAGCTCAAGAACCTCAACGCCCCCTCCCAAAGCTCTAATATCCGGGTATAATGCTCAGAAAACATCGTCCATGTTGACGTCAGACCTTTCGCTTCCTGCAACTGCTGCTGCCGCTGCCGTGGCAATGGACTGTGCAGAACCTACGTTTCTTCCTGCAACTTCATCTTCAATAAAGACACCAAAGCCAGAAAATGCTTCACACAGTGCTCTAGCGCAGTAGTCGTTGACATCGTAACCGCCGGCGGTATGTCGTATATCAGTCCGTGCTTGACTAAGCCAGTCCCAGTCGTATTGGCCCTGCAGCACAAAGTATTCATTTTCTACTGACCATCCATCAAATGGATCATACGGTTTCTCTGGTGTGGGGGCAACGCGTTTCTTAAGACCTTTGAATATTATTCCACTAGATGCATCGCCGTTCTCCGTTCCAGCTGCGAAGGGGTCGTTATCCCGCTGTTTATCGATTGCTGCTCGCCGAGCCAGGCTCTTTTTCAGAACCACTCTTTGTCCTTCTCTTGCAATACTCGTAGCATCGCCATCCGTTGTGGCCAGTTTATTGATTATGCCCCTCCTCATATCTGCCTTTTCTCGCCGTTCCAACTCATCTTCTCGTCGCGCATCTTCTCTCCTTAGCCGAGTTAATTCTTGTTCTTCAGCAGCGCGGGCTTTACGAGACTGGGCTTCTTGAGCTGCTACGGATTCATTACGAGAGATTTCTCTCCGGTTTTCTTCCGCGTAGGCGGAGATTGTCTTTTCTGTCTCTTCAACGTCTACCCCATTTATAAGGTTCCAAGTAAAATTTTCGACCTTTTCGAGGTAATCATTATAGGCGAGTAATGAAACGAAATCATCCTCACGGCGGTTGAAACTATCAGAGTCAGTTTTCACCTAGGACCTAACAGGACTGTTTCTAAAACATGTGGCGTACGTTTTTGACATTCTCCGTCTTATATCCACCTCCCTCTCAACCTGAATATCCTCAAATGTCTGCTTCCTAAACTTTGGCTTTCGCAGTGTTCTTCGGCACCCAGCAATTGGGCACGGCGCAGGACCGTGTGAAAAGATCCGATCTACACACGATTCGCACATCTTATGGTAGCACTCAGGGTTTACGAGAAATCGCATGTTTGGGTTCAGGTACCGCGACGATTTGCAAACGGGGCAAATGTCTGAGGATTTGTCAGTAGATGTTGGAGTTTGTAGGTTGAGGCTGGAGAGATGGGCATGCAGCTCACCGCCATCCTCTGCGAGGCGCTTGGAAGGCGTTGCACCGCCGCGCTGCGCTGGCCGGGACATGTTTGCAGTGGAAATAGGTAGTTGTAGGGTTTGAGGTTCAAGCAACTTGAGGTGCTTGATGTTAATCTTGAAGGGTGTACCAGAGCCGAAGTTTCGCCGTGTTATCGCTCACAATCTTTCTCTCACTGGAACTTTCGACATCCTTTGTCACCAGAACACGAAAGCCTCTCCAACTTTATTTAGACGATATTCCGCTCGCCATAACTAAGATGGAGAGCGCTACACGAGATCCGCTGGTGGATCTGGAGAGACACCGACTACGGCTAGAGGAGAATGTGGCAAAGTTGCGGAAGTCGTTGCAGCACTGGCAGACGTGGGAGCTAGAATACGAAGGGCTAAAGGAAGAAATCCAGCGATTCAAGGGCCAGCCAACCACAGAAGATATAGTAATGGCCCTCGTTTTTGCCATTGAGCCAACAGTCTTGCTAACCTGAGCAGGTTAACATTGGTAAATACTTCGGAGGCGACCTAGTGAACGAAAAGGGTATGGAGTCTCAGTTAAACCTCTATGGTAGTGCGCTAAGGCTCTCCAGAGATCAAAGAGCTTCTTGGATTTGGCAAAGGTATCCAGCGAAATGCGTCACAAGTTATTGATTTGATTTCCAGACGACTGGATTGTGAGTGCCTACAATGCGCTCGCTTTAGACATGACTAAAATTTTATAGATGTTCAGCAAAACACACAAACCGTACAGAAGCAACTTGATGCTGCTGAAAAGAAGTTGCGAGCTGCGCTGACCCTACTGGAGCCGGATCTTGACGACGAAGAAGGACTCCCTTTGACTGACATACAAGAGGAACTGGACGAGGAAGGCAACGTTATTTGTAAGATTTCAATATTTACCTATTTGGTACCCAGTCGCTAACAGTCTTATCTAGCAAGTACCCTGTCACATCCGAGTAAAAGCGCATCTGGCATCATAAACACGTTACGGAAAACAGGTGTAGCCGAGTTTGAAGAAACACAAGCTACAGACAGGAAGCCCTCGCGCCAACCAGGATTACAAGAAGCTAAGGGTATCATCTCAGTCACCGAAAGTAACAAAACAGTAAAGCTAGACGGTAAACACTCAGCTCATCTGAAGGCGTCTTCTAGTTCATCATCCTCCACGAAGACTAGATCGTTACTATTTCCACAGGAAACGGAAGCCCTCCCTTCGGGAACTGAACAGGACGCTGCGAAATCTACTAAACCAGATGGATTAGCGTCCAGTGGTTTTAACAACGACCTAGCGGCCTTTACCTTCAATCGTGGCAACAGAGTTATTGAAATAGACAAAAATGACAATGAAGTTGCCTCGTACCCTGTAATACCTGCCGATGAGTCACCAGAAGATGCTGCTCTCCGTAGAGAGATGCTGCAGTATGGGCTTTCCGAGGTTGGTTCTGTGGTAGCCGAGATTGACCTTGATACCGGCGGCGAATTCTCAGGTTCCGATGAAGATTATGAGAGTGAATATGTTGCGACTGATGATGAAGAGGAGGATGAATATGGCCGCAGCACCCGTAGAGTTCTCACCGATGATTACAAAAATGAAATGCTTGAACTTGAGAAGAGGCTGAACGCCCGCATGTTGGAGAACCTTGGACCACGACCTGAGAGCAATCCTCTTACCGAATACGCTGAAGATGTTCGCAGGCTTGTAGTTCAAAAACAGCCGGCCGGACTTGATAATAAAAGTGTCCCAAAGCTGGATGACAAGAAGACTGTCAGATTTGCCGAAGAACTCGGCATATCGCCGGCCCCCACTGCCCACAACACAAATACTCAACACACCAAAGTTACGCCAGTGCCAACCCCGCCATTAAACGAAGTAATCGTGGAACGGAGTGCTCCCTCTGATGAATATCATAGTGCACCCTCAGTGCAATCGAAGACTACCAGAGTTTCTCGCTTTAAGAGTTCCCGTGAAGCTCCAGCTTCAAGCCGAGCCACACACTCAAGCCCTGCTGCTGGAACTACCCATGAGCTGCGTTCGGCTTTTTCTGATCCTAATCACCATGGTCAAGGCAGTAAAGTGCCTCGATATACTCCCGAGGGCCCTCCCGGAAAGACTTTGGCCTCAAGTATTGTTGAGCGGCCAGTCACTGAAGACCGTGTTTCTCCACCGGATGATACTGGTCTGGATCCCATGATATTCAACCAAGAGGTCGCAGTAGAATACCACAGGATACGGAATCGTTTAATCCAGAAACAAGGCGGTTTCATGCCATCGGAAGCAGAGTCTGAAGAACCTCTTGTGGAGGAAATAAATGGTAAGACTAAAAAGGTTAGTAGGTTCAGAGCGGCAAGGCTGAAGCATTTGGACTCATAGAAATGCCATTTTGCGCAGTTACCAACCAATCCAGAGTCCCTCATTTAACCTTTTCAGAGGATTGGAAATTGTTGCGATATTTTATATTCGATGACACCCTGCAATGTTGGAACGGTCTTATGCCCGTGAGAAGTATCTATTCATATACTATTCTCACATTAGACCAGTTCCTAGATTGATACTTGGGCCCTCTGACGCGGCGACTTGGCAATCTGTGTTTGTCGCGATTCGTTTCACCCTTAACATATCTCTCCCAACACCTTTGCTATGCAGGTGAAGATTATCATCGGTATGGTCACTAACTTTCCACAATCTGCGGGCTCCTTCCAATTTTCATTTTAGGAGTTGGAATACTCTGGGTTCGAAAATTCAACCGAGATTAACATACATTCTTTAAGCTACCTGTCGTTTCCTAGGCTTTCATCCTAGTCAGTTCCGCACAAGCTTGAGTGTAATGCATGCTCATACGCAGGCCCCCTAGATATTTAGATTTAATAATATCCTTCAAAGTTCCTCTCAGTAAGCCTTTAACTTCCCAAAGTCTTCAATCCGAAAAAAAATCATCTTGAAGTTTGTAAAGAAGACTATTTGTCCGGCTTTCACAAGCGGAAAAGGTCTTATTGAACGCTGAGCGCTCAAATCCCTTATGAAAACAGCGTTCGCCGTTTGATTCAAGTTATTTGATTAATTTCAATTTTCTCAAGAGAGTACCAGGCAGTACCAAGAGATCACAATAAGCCAGCATTTCAGATCTTCGCAATACCCAAGTTGTGATTGGGTCTAAGAATGAGTGTCGAATATCCTAGCTATCCCCTTTTTTTTGGTTCACGATGCGTTTCGTCTTATAGTTAATAATCGGTAGGTCTGCTTCCCTCCTATCCCTACATCATCTCCGCAAGTATGGAAGCGAAACCATCTTAAACACTCCCAGCAATCTCAACTCGATTAATGCCACGAATTGCGGCCAACAGTTTAAGACAGAATTGCAATTGGATGATATCTGGAAAAGTCTTCTCGAAAGGCTTAAACTCTTGGGCCCACAATATCCGATACCCGCAAGTCCTAATCTGGTTAGTGATAAACAAGCTATCTTCAAATTAGATCCGCAGGTTGCGGAGGTAGTACCAGAACCCAACCGTGCTACTATCTCTTTGAGCTTCGCTTGCACATGCCCGTAGTTCGCACTTTGTAATAGGCTTGACGACGCTTAGAGACACCTTAGACGTGTTGATGCGAATTCCGTGAGTGAATGGTGTAAGGCCTGAACGGGTTATCTGGAACACAAAGCGTAAGGGTGCGTTTGGTTGCATCTCCAGATTGAATATGGAGGCTTCAGAACTGAGTTGATCTGGAGTTTTAATCTGATCTGGAGGTGTCTGTTCGGTCAATCTAGCGACTTTCTAATCTGGAGCTCCTCTAGATCGGCATCCGCGTTAAATTCGCACCCTTTACCGTATATAGTAGTTGAATTGAGGCTCTTGGCGTCAGATTAATCTGGAGCTCTACTCGTGCACTCGTCCAATTGCCTACTATGACTCTACCGCCCTTACCGAGGTCGCTAATTTTGAGCCTCATCTGAGGTCTTTTAGAACGATCAACCGAACAGTCGGCTTTATTTCAGATTGAGCACGACTACCAGATTAAGTGCCACTAATTATCTTCTAATTGACGCCGGTGAAACCACGGATCAACGCCAAATTGAAAAAGCTCCGGATTGCAGTCGAACACGCCTTAAAGCACGTTGGCTACCTTATCGTAGAGCTACTTGTTGATAAGGGGGGAGAGATAGAGAAGGAAATAGAAGGATCATAGGCATTCAAAGGCTTGCATTTAGAGGGCCCAAATGCTGTTCTGCACATGATACGATGTGGTATTGTTATAGAGGAGCCGGAGTGCTTGGAGACGAAGTTCAGTTGAAAGTGACAGAAAATAGGAGAATATTGCAGAGATATAATTAATTTTGGTTAAATGCATGCGGCCTCACTGGCATTGTTGACGTTCCTAATACTGAAGAGGATGGCGGGGTGGTGGGGTCGATGCAGGATTGGCACTCGTTCGGCTTGCCAAATTGGGTTAAGCGGAAGATTTCAACGTTGGAATTACGACCTTTCAAGGGTTCATGTTGCATGATTATCTAGCCTGGAGCTAGTAAGCAGAAGATATAATTCAGGGCTCCCTTAGTCAAGTGGGCTTAACAAGCAGCCTTAGAAGGCTGGGTGACATTAGTGAAATACAGAGTTTTAACAAGCGAGCAGTGAAAATAGGTAAGCGGCAATATTTCGACGAACCTGAACTTTTGAAACTCCGAAGTCTTCACCTCCCACTCTCTCCTATCCCTGTATTTCTTAACGCCTACAGTTGCTGTCGATCCCTAAACTACGAAATATTGACCGGTTGCCCTGCAGAGCGTAAGACGCCGGCATGCCGGCAGTGCCAGAACCACCAACGGATCAGCAAAGCAAGGCGAAACCATTTGCAGCCCGCCTCCGACTGGCTCTTGCACCATGGACTGTTCATTTCAAGTCCCCTGGATATATTCGGGATGATACGATGCATATGCTGGAGGTGACAGTATGCAAGAATACACTTGAAGAAACGAGGAAGAACCCAGAGGTTCGGTAAGTAGCTTCTATCTTAGAGCTAAATATTACCGGTTAGTCTCTATATAGACGGTTTCTAAATATAGGCAGAGAAGAGATAGGTACAGATTCTCTGGTCTGGAAAGAGCTTGGTGAGCTCCTCGAAGCTGCCGTTCCTTCGCTCGAAAGGCGATGCTTTGCAGTCCCCGAACCTGCTACACCAGAATACGAAGGCCTCTCTGGCCCGCTAATTGCATCACATTCCTCAAGCCTCCTCAAGGATCTTGAGCGGCTGAATAAAATGGGCTCAATAGCTCGAAACGTGCTCACAACAGGAGACAAGACACAAAACCTTGCTGCTAAGTCACAATTTGATCAAGAAGTGTTCAAGCTTATAAGCGTTTGTGTTAAGGTTACCGCTCGTGGTTATGATGGGGAAGCTGGGACAGCAGATGAGGACAAATGGCAGGCAGTGATAAATTCTTGTAGGTTTATTTTGTCTCCACAATTGATGTGTGCTTTACTGAACACGATCGACTGTATAGTCAAGAAGCTCTTGATCACTTGTCTTCAATTCTTGAACAATCTTGTGGCGCGGAACGAACGGCGAAAATTGATGCTTTGGGTTGAACTTTTTGATAGCTCAACTGACAGCGTTCTCCCCCACAATCCTAGCGACCTGACCAGCAGACCTGAATTTTGGCCCCGACTTAACGAAGACTCGGGAATTCCTCTAACAAAGTCGTCGGGGCAGCAGGATAAGAATGATCCTGCCTGGCCAGCCCAGCAACCAGTTTCATCTCCGTTCCTTCTATATATCAGTAAAATGGGAATAGAAGTAAAACGTGATCTTGTCGAGAAAGGCGAGAAAGGCGGGGCAACTGAAATTGCAGCTGAATGCAAGAAACGGTGGCAATCTATGGCAGAAGAAGAAAAAAATGTAAGTTGTAGTTCCGGAGATTGAATACATACCAATTTGGGGGGAAATACAGATTCTAACAGTTTTAGAAATGGAACATATTATACGCTGATATCATCGCCAAGTATCGCGATGAATTGACCGCCTCTAGCGCGTATAGAACTGTTGTCGACCAGCATGCGAAGAATGAGGAGAATGTCCAAGCTCTTGCGCGAAGCATTAACCAACTTCAGATCGAGGTAGATCGGATGCGCAAGTCCGTCATTGCTTCCTCTAAAGCCGCTGCAGAGGCCGAGAGCAAGTCCCAAAGCGCTTTAGAGGAGAAGAATAAAGGGCTTTCCTTGTCGCCTCTCAAAGAGGTTCACCCTTACATTCCGATAACTGCGGAGATACCGGATGCCCCGCCTGCCGGCGAAGCAGATTTTCGAATGACGTACCCTGCTTCATATGGTGCCGAAATACTTCAGCAAGGAAAAGATGACCTCATGAAACGTCTTGAGACATATTCGGAAAGACCATCTGTTGCCCAAGTTAGCCATGTCGCCTCGCCATCGTCACCCGTTATATCACCAGCATCTCCTACAGCAGTCAATACAGCTGATGAAGGGCCTGAAGATGGGAGTGAAGGCGAAGACAGTGAAGACAACGACTACGTTGTTCCAGGAGACGATGGCCGCGGCTTGCTCACCGATGTTCCACTGATTCTAGGTCCAACTGAAATTGAAGTTCTCCCAATGATCATTATGTCCGGCATCGTCCCACCCGGAGAAGGGTCTGTCGGTTATGGTTCTACTCCTGATGAGGTTATTGCCATTAGGAATATGCATACTGTACGATGTCACCTACTTCTAGCACAAGACAACGGAAGGAACCTGTTACGAGAGCTCCTCATATTCGTCGCTGCTTGGGATCTTCGGGAAGAGGAGCTGTACTTCAAGTTCATGGTTAAGATTATGGAAGCCATTCTTACTAACGGCCTAATGCCATTCTCTTATCACGCATTTAGGGAGTAATGCAACCCAACCCAAGCAAGTGACTCCAGGTTGCCATTTACTAACCGCTTTGCAGATCCAAGGACATTATCTCACCTGCTCAGGCAGTCATTATGAAACTTCTTACCAACATCTTCCGCGCACGGCAGTCCTCACAAATTTTGCAAAACTTCTCCAAAGACGTAATCAAAGAGTTAGGGAAAGATAGCACAGAAAATTATCCTATGCGCGTGGACGTTCATATGGTCAATTTCTTATTGACTGAGTTCAGACGTCATATAATCCCTCAAACATGCGCCTTAATATTCTTACAAGGCCAAATTCGAGCCGGCCATGCACATCCAGAGGACTTCCCACTTAATCTCTGGGACATGGAAAGGATGTACGAAGGTGTTTATCAATACCTCGAATTCTTTGCCATCTTGACGGAACATGATGTATGGAAGAAGATGATGGCCGATTGGGAAATCACCAGTGAACTGGTTACTCTCTTAAAGGAGCTGGACGCCGCCATACCGAAGGGTCAAATACCAGCTGCTCCGCTAACTCCTGCGCCCAATCTTAATGATACTCGGAATACCAATCCCGAGGGCAGTCCAAGCACACACGATACAGACAAAACAAACCAACCTTCCACCGACACTCTTCCTGTTGCCGTCGAGCGGCCATACGACATTGTAAGGCCGGAAGGTTCAAATGCAATAAATTCAATGCCTCCGGAGACATTTATGCCAGAACCGAGACCTTTTATCGACGAATCCCAAGATGAACCTTCTGATTTCGAGTGGCGCAATTTAAAGAAGCTTGCTGTACTTGTTCTCTCATCCTTGGTGTGGAAATCTCGCAAAGTACAAGATCAGGTGCGGCCACTTGGTGGCATCGAAGCCATCCTGAACTGCTGTGCTTATGACGAGCACAATCCATACATTCGCGAACATGCTATCATGTGCTTGCGATTCCTGATGGAAGGTAACCGCGAGAACCAGGATGTCATTCGGGAGCTAGAACCTAAGGGCGCGGTACCCAACGAGGTGCTCGATCAACATGGATACGAGACATATATGGACTCTAAGGGGCAGGTACTGCTTAGGAGAAAAGAGGTTGTAAAGTCTGCTACAGGGGCCGGGACAGCATTATCAAAGCAACATGCCGTCAAACCCAAGGATCCGAGAGACCTGGAAGTTCTTGTTCAGCAGGTGATGAGAGAACTCCCAACAAGAGTCCATGGCGCCAAATTTGATGCTGAGAAGGCGGCTGCACTGGCAAAGCTGGATAAAACCTTTGATGGCCGTGGATGAAGACGTTACATCTGTCAATTACATTGGCGGTTTAATGATATTTGTCATAGTTTAGTTTCGAACGATATGTCGTCAAAGCTTATGACACAGCCGGTTTCATCCTAATATTTTCGGTAACGGAAGACTACCGTCCATGTATCCACTGAACACTGCATTATCCTCTCTACAAGGGCATGTCCAAGGTGTATTCGTTTGGAAACGGGCCTGAAACCCTTACTGTTGTGGATCTAGCAGGCTCAATCATTGACCCTGCTGGTAGATGCATACTTTTAGTACATGACCAACGGCACTTCGGTCGAGAACTTCACGCATGGTCTGGAATATACCGTTCGTTTGCAGCGTCTATCACATCACCAACACTCAACTTATGCTCCATGCGCTTAATCCACGACTTCAACGGTCCGGTTATTCGGCATTGCAACAACACATCAGGAATCTCAAATCATGGAGAGGATATTTAGGCAGGGATAAATCAGCTGAAGGTCAGCGAAGCAATTTTGTTCGCCCATACACCCATGATCCATGTCGAAGAGAATGAGACCCGCGATATCAATATGCTTCAAATGGATTACCTCGAATATGGGGATCGGCCACGGTTGACCAGGGATGGGGAGAAAAGTTTTCAGGCCAATCGACAACCAGTTCCCTATCCATAGTGTTGAGTTGATGTACTTGCGGCTCAAAGCTAGCGCTATCTTATGCTGGGAAATTTCTGGATACATGGGACAACGCAATACTACATATTAGTAGTTTACAACCCCCAAAAAACCAGCTAGCCCCCGAATTGAGAAGGATTTTGAGTTAGCAAGCCTTATGACCCATAGCAAATCGAACCAAGTATATACGCGATACTCCAGACCCTTAAGTAGTATTCAATGCAGGGCTACCCAATACAATCAACATTCACAACATCTGAGGCTATCATCAAAGCTTCTTAACCGAGCTAAAGACTCCCTAGTAAATCATCTAAATATTCAGGTTGTTGCCTCTTCAGCCTACAACCCTCTTGTTTCATGAGTGCCTTGATATCCCGTATCGTAGTTGAACTGTTCTTCTGGGACTGTATATCCCGTCGCCCCTAATGTATGTGCTGGCTGAGAGCTAAAAGGTTTTTGCGTCTCATACGGTAATGGATCAAGGCCAGGAACAGAGTTGGGGGCATCAAAAGCCGTTTTTTCATCAATGTTTTGCATTTGGTTGTATTTTCCGCGGGTGGTAGCACGACGGAAAACGAATACGTCTAGGAGCGCAGCTGCAAAAGTGGAGACGCTGTTTTTTGCGAGTGGTCAATTAGTAAGAGTTCTATATGCATTGTATGTCCTGCTGCATAGCCGAGGGAATAGATATGAAGGCATAAAATAGACTGAACTTAAAGGGGTAGAGTGAACATACAATCCAAGCAGGGTGAAGGCAAATAAAGCCTTGTAAATCCTGCAAACCATGATGCCAGTCTCATCCTCCCAATTTGACTTATTACACACATGCGACAACGTACCACTGCTCCACCAGCTCAACAGCGCAAAGCCGACAGACCAGAGTACAAGGAGGCATCCGTTGAGGCAAACGTTCAGGCGGGGATTAAGTCCACAGCAGCAGTGGAGCACAATAGTTGTCGACAGAGATAGAATAGTTAGGAGAGATACAGCAAGTAACTGTTACGAGGAATCAGTCAGTGATATCTGCTCTTCGCTGGCTAATACCTCATGTCTCAGACACATTGCCCATCCGAGGCTCCCAGATATGATCGATACTTACAAGAATGAATGTCCAAGGCAGATGATAGTGATCATGCGTGAGGTGCCAGAGGAAGTACAACATTATCGATGCGACGATGAGGGCAGAGACCAGCTGTGCACTACGGAGAAGATGGAATGGTACGAAGGGGTAATGAGTTGGCTTGACCTTATCTCGCGCCATGATGTCGGCGATGTATCAGGGTCTAATGTACGCAGGATATAGGTAGACTACTTAATGGAAATGGATATCAGTAGCTGGGTGTAATGAGCGACGATGTTGAATTTTATCGTGGGTGTCAGGGGATGTTGCGACCGCTGCATCCCATTCAGCTGAACTTGGCACCCTTTTTGGGGTCGTTTTGAAACGCCTTTTAATACAAACGCGGAGTTTCGCGACCGTAATAGGCTGCACCTTCTTAAGACCGTAACAGGAGCGGCAGGCTGGCAGTTATTCGCACGCTATCCTACGGCTATTAATCCTCCCGTCTCTAGTAGTAGATCTGACACTGGCGATAGAACCATGTCAATGCCAAGTTCTCTGGTGCTCACTCAGCAACTCCCAATTATTGGGTTGATTACAAAAATCGCGATATTTAGTCCTCGACGCATCACCACCTGTATTTTATAGCTTCGACGTCCTAGAATACACGGATACGCATTGCACTTCAACGATATAGGTTTAAGGAGACACCACAAGTATTGGAAAAACCACTGTTTATCATTATTATCATGGCCTTTTCAATCGCTCTACCATGGTCCTCGGGGGAAGAAAAGATGCATCAACTAATGAGCGTGCCAGAACATGACAATCCGACCTCTTCCATGTTGACACCTCAAGCAAGTTTCATGCTACAAAGAGCGCCTCTCCTAGCCATCGGAACGGTCGATGACCAAGGGCAACCCTGGACAACCATATGGGGTGGAGAATCCGGATTTTCTCAACCCTTAGGGTCTTCTATTATTGGCATCCGAACATTGGTCGATAGGAAGTATGACCCTGTGGTCCAAAGTCTGATAGAAGGCCGAGACGATGGCGAAGTTGTAAAGGGAGAAGGGCTCGGAAAGATGGTGAGCGGGCTGGCCATCGACCTAATGACTAGGAAAAGGGTCAAAATTTACGGGCGGATGATTGCAGCGGCTCTATCACAGATTTCAGAAGATGAAGATAAAGAAGAGATGCACCAAGAATCAGATACATCTGCTCAGGGCCAGGTGCAGCTCGTTGTTAGGATTGAGCAAAGTCTAGGTAAGAGCAGTCCATGGCAATTAAGGCAAATGTTGACAGAAAGGAGGCAACTGCCCTAAATATCTTAATAAAAAAGACATTCGTCCTGCCGCGATATCATCCATACTCTTATCCAAGTCACCAAAACTCTCCCCGGAGGCTTTGAAGCTCTTAGAAAAGGCAGATATGTTCTTTATATCCAGCTGTAACTCTGAGTACGATATGGACACAAATCACCGAGGCGGCCCCCAGGGCTTCGTGAGAGTCTTTTCAAACGATGAAGCTGGTTCCGAACTAGTATATCCAGAGTATAGCGGTAATCGTCTATACCAAACATTAGGTAATCTACAAACAAATCCAGTGGCAGGGCTTGTATTTCCAGACTTCGAAACTGGCGACGTGCTCTATGTCACAGGAACTGTGAAGATTCTTATTGGACTCGAAGCCGCTGCAATTTTACCTCATTCTAACTTGGCTCTTAAAATTAAATTGGCGGAGGCACGCTATGTGCAAAAAGGGCTGCCTTTCCGAGGAATTGCAGGCGAGCCTTCCCCATACAATCCAAATATTCGTCTCCTTGCGGAGGAAGGTAGTCTTGGAGCAGCTTTGAGCCAAACTCTGCCAAACACAGCAAGACTAATTCAGAAAACCCAGATTACCCCTTCAATATGCCGGTTTCGGTTCAGAGTGACTAACCCACTTCCGTATAAGGCTGGACAATGGGTAGCGATGGATTTTTCTTGGAAACTTGACATTGGATACGGTCATATGCGCGACGAAGACCCGCGAAGTCTAAATGATGATTTTATTCGGACCTTTACAATCTCATCGTCGCCGACATCTCTATCACATGATGAGTTTGAAATAACCATCAGGAGAGTAGGGCCAGTCACATCTTTTCTCTTTCAGCAGAGTGAGCGGTCCGGTCTCGAGGTGCCCCTACGAGGTGTAGGAGGTGATTTCATCATCCAGCAAGATAATGGCTCCGAAGTCACCATTCCTTATATTGCCGGTGGCGTCGGTATTACTCCGCTCCTCGGACAACTACCGAACCTACGTCTGGAACGCTTACACTTGCTCTGGACAATTCGAGCTGACGATCTGGAATTGGTTGTTGACACGCTAAAAAATCATTCCGGATTAGAATCTTCAGCAACAATATTTGTCACAGGCTGCGACCCTGAGCATATTACTGAGAATGTATTGGAAGGCTTAGGACGCCTGGGAACGAAGTACAAGATTAGAAGGATGCTGAAGGAAGATTTGAATGTTTTGGAAGCCAAGACTTGGTATTTGTGTGCGGGAAAAGGATTACGAGAGGCTCTCCTAAAGTGGTTTAATAATCGCAATGTCGTGTATGAGGACTTTGATTTTTGAATACTAGAAGTAGTACTATTGTCCCCTTTATTCATCGTCAGGTAAACCAAATTT
>Ga0307515_10002347_pt1 | contig 41312 bp, 46 predicted proteins | sample 17_EM_MG_FD_194513 | JGI IMG/M metagenome (GOLD analysis project Ga0307515, IMG submission 194513) | Populus trichocarpa ectomycorrhiza microbial communities from riparian zone in the Pacific Northwest, United States - 17_EM | ecosystem: Host-associated > Plants > Roots > Unclassified | place... | reverse complement strand
GACGTGGCTGTGCAGGTCGGTCGTGCCCAGGATGGAGAACGACCAGGTCTTGGGCGCCTTCGGCGGCTTGGCGGGGGTGTGCTCGGCGGCTTGCGCACTCCCGGCGCCGACGGTTCCCGCTACGGCCACGGCAGCGCCGGTGACGGCGGACTTCTGCACGAACTCACGGCGATTCATGGGATTGACGGGCATTCGGGACTCCTGGAAGGGCGGGGAGGGCGGGTGTTGCGTGCGGGGCGCGGCGGGCTACCCGCGTAGATGCTCGCCCTCACCTGTTACCGGCGTAACCACGGACAGCCCAAGGGCCGGTCAAGGTTTCCCAAGACCGGCCCAAGTGCAGTCACCATTCGCCGTTCTAGATGAACGAGTTGATCTCGATCGTCTCCGTGCGGCCCGGGCCGACACCGATCGCGGAGATCGGTGCGCCGGACATCTCCTCCAGTGCCTTCACGTACGCCTGCGCGTTCTTGGGGAGGTCCGCGAAGGTCTTGGCCTTCGTGATGTCCTCGCTCCAGCCGGGCAGGTTCTCGTAGATCGGCTTCGCGTGGTGGAAGTCGGTCTGCGAGTACGGGAGTTCCTCGACGCGCTTGCCGTCGATCTCGTACGCCACGCAGACCGGGATCTCCTCCCAGCCGGTGAGGACGTCGAGCTTGGTGAGGAAGAAGTCGGTCAGGCCGTTCACGCGGGTCGCGTAGCGGGCGATGACCGCGTCGAACCAGCCGCAGCGCCGGTCACGGCCGGTGGTGACGCCCCGCTCGCCGCCGATGCGGCGCAGCGCGTCGCCGTCCGCGTCGAAGAGTTCCGTCGGGAACGGGCCCGAGCCGACACGGGTCGTGTACGCCTTCAGGATGCCGATGACCCGGCTGATCTTCGTCGGGCCGACACCGGAGCCGGTGCAGGCGCCGCCCGCGGTCGGGTTCGACGACGTCACGAAGGGATACGTGCCGTGGTCGATGTCCAGGAGGGTGCCCTGGCCGCCCTCGAAGAGGACCACCTTGTCGTCGTCCAGCGCCTTGTTGAGGAGGAGGACGGTGTCGGCGACGTACGGCTTGAGGCGGTCCGCGTAGGACAGCAGCTCCTCCACCACCTGCTCGATCGCGATCGCGCGGCGGTTGTAGAGCTTGGTGAGCATCTGGTTCTTGACGTCGAGGGCCGCCTCGACCTTCTGGGTCAGGATCGACTCGTCGTAGAGGTCCTGGACCCGGATGCCGACGCGGTTGATCTTGTCCGCGTAGGTCGGGCCGATACCGCGGCCGGTGGTGCCGATCTTCCGCGTTCCGAGGAAGCGCTCGGTCACCTTGTCCACCGTCACGTTGTAAGGCGTGATGATGTGAGCGTTGCCGCTGATCAGGAGCTTGGACGTGTCGACGCCGCGCTCGTTCAGCCCGTTCAGCTCGGAGAACAGGACCGACGGGTCGATGACGACACCGTTACCGATGACCGGAGTGCACTCCGGTGTGAGGATCCCGGAAGGGAGCAGGTGAAGGGCGTACTTCTGATCGCCCACGACTACCGTGTGGCCGGCGTTGTTGCCGCCCTGGTAGCGCACCACATAGTCGACGGACCCACCTAGCAGGTCCGTCGCCTTTCCCTTGCCTTCGTCACCCCACTGAGCACCGAGCAGCACAAGTGCGGGCACGCGCGTACACCCCTTCCGGGCGGGGCATGTCCAAGGTCAGAGACGTACGCGACACAGCGTGTGCCTCGTACGCCAGCGACCCTCGTCGGCCGCAACCCGTCGGACCGGATGCCCCGGAATAGACGAAGCCCCTGGCGCAATAGCGCAAGGGGCTCTTGCACAAAGATGCTACCCGAGGAAGCGAGGCATGGCCGAGGTGGCGACTTTCGCGACTTCAGATCAGCTGCTGATCGTCATCGATCCGGCCGCCCGACGCACCGACGCGGAGTCCGTCCGCATCGCGAAAGACGTGCTCAGCGCGGGTGCGGCGACAAAGGTGTGCCTGCCGGAGGGGCCCGAGGAATTCGCCCGGGTACTGGCCCGGCGGGGCTCCCGCCGGCCGGTGCTGGTCGGCGACGACCGGGCGCTGATGCGTGCGGTGTCCCTGTTGCACCGGCAGCGCGAGCTGGCCGGATGTGCGCTGTCGATGGTGCCGGTGGGGGGTGGGCTGTCCCTGGCGGGGGCGCTGGGGGTGCCTACGGGGGCGGTGGCGGCTGCGCGGGCGGTGCTCGACGGGGTCGTACGGCGGATGGATCTTCTGGTGGACGACAGCGACGGGGTGGTGTTGGGGGCCTTGCGGATTCCGTCGCTGCCTCCGATGCGGGGAGCTCCGCCGGTGGATCAGGAGGATGCGGTGACGGCGTCGTCCTCGTCCGGGTCCGGGTCCGGCTTCGGCTTCGGTTCCGGTTCTGGTTCTGGTTCCGTGCCCGCGTCGTGGCTGCGGACGTGTCAGTCGCTGGTACGGACGCTGGTGCCGGTGCGGCCTTCGCGAGAGCCGCTCGCCGGTGTGACCCGGCTCGCTCCGGCGCGGCTGCGGGTCGAGGTGGACGGGGTGACGCTGGTGGATCTGGATCAGCCCGTGGAGGGGATCTCCGTGACGCCCGGGGCCTCGGGGTTCGCCGAGGTGGAGGTGCGGCCGGTGTCGGTCGGGGCGGAGGCTTCGCCCCTGTACGCGCGGGGGCGGACAGTCACCGTGTCCGGGGCGGATTTTCGGTACCGGGCGGATGCGGTGGTGAGCGGACCGGTGCGGACGCGGACGTGGGTTGTGCGGGAGGGGGCTTGGGGGCTTACGTTGCCGGTGAAGTAGGGGCTTGGAAGCCTGTCGTGTCGAGGGTGCAGTTGAAGGGGGCGGGGACCGGGAGGTCTTCGCCGAACGCCCTCGTGCAGCGTGACTCGTAGCCTTTGGCGGAGGGAGTCGAGTAGACGGTGGCCTGCTCCTCCTGCATGTCGAGGAGGAGGTAGACCGGGACACCCGCCTTGCCGTAGGTCTCGACCTTGTCAATGAGGTCAATGTCCCTGGTGGAGGGGAGAGTCAGCTCTGCGACGAAGGCGAGCGCCGCGCCGTCCAGACGGTTGCTCGTCGTCCGAAGCGTTCGACGGTGCACGACGTGAATGTCCGGTTCATAAGCGCGCGCCGCGCTCGGGAAGACGTACAACAGTGGTCCCGAACAGGCGATGTGCCCTTCGGGCAGGCGAGGACCCAACTGCTCGCACACCCGGTCCATCACCCCGGCGTAGTAGCCGGGCGGCCAGGGTGACAGAACGATATTCCCCCTGATGATCTCGACCCGGTAGCCCGGAGGCACCTGCAGTTCATCACCGTCGTCCAACAAGCCCTGGAAGCCTCCGGACATGAAGAACCTCCCTCACCACAGCAGCGACTTAGAGTAGTCGCTCACTTACTTCCATGTGATCGGATTCATCCTTCAACCCCACCCCCGTGATCTCCAACTCACTGGCCCTGCCCATCAACCCGGCCAGCTTCGCCGCCGCCGTCTCGTAGGTCAGGCCCAATGGCGGCCGTATGTTGCTGAGGCAGTTCCGGTCTGCGTCCGTGGTCACTCCCGGCATCGGCCGGTACGTCAGATACGCCCCCAACGAATCCGCCGCCGACATACCGGGCCGCTCCCCGACGAAGACCACGACCATCGTCGCGCCCATCGCCGAGGCGACGTCGTCACCCAGGGCAACCCGCGCCTGCTCCGCCAACACCACCGGGGCCACCCGCCACGCTGTCGGCAGGAGTGCCGTCGTCGCTCGGACCATCGCCGCGCCGTGCTCGTGGACCGCGCGGCTGGAGAGGCCGTCGGCCACGACGAAGACCACGTCCCACTCCCCCACCGGGAGGTGTGCACGGTCGGCCGGGTCCAACCGGCGGCCCAGGTCGGGGCGTTGGAGGTAGGTGAGGCGGTCGGGGGCCGCGCTGCGGACCCGTACGGTCGGTTCTCCGCGCAGCGCCTCCGCGACCACGTCCGGTTCGAACGGGGAGTGGACCGCGTCCTTCGCCGCCGCGTGCGCCGCCTGCAACTCCAGGCGGTGGTGGGTGGGGAGGCCGGTGCCCGCCCTGCCCAGGCCGATCCTCGCCTGGGTGTGTCGGCGCAGGGACGGCCACAAGTCCCGGTCCACCGAAGCCACTTGACTGGTCGTCATGCCGCCAGTTCCCTTCCGATCGCCGTCAACGGGTGGGTCGTACCGGACACGTCCCTGATCTCGCCGCCCTCGCCCAGCAGGCCGATCGAGCCGAGCCAGGCCTCGAACTCCGGTGCCGGGCGCAGCCCGAGGACCTCGCGGAGGTACAACGCGTCGTGGTACGAGGCGGATTGGTAGTTGAGCATGATGTCGTCGCCGCCCGGGGTGCAGATCACGAAGGACGCGCCGGCCACGCCGAGCATGGTGAGCATCGTGGCGATGTCGTCGTCGTCCGCGTCGGCGTGGTTCGTGTAGCAGATGTCCAGGCCCATCGGGAGGCCCAGCACCTTGCCGCAGAAGTGGTCCTCCAGGGCGGCTCGGAGGATCTGGCGGCCGTCGTAGAGGTACTCCGGGCCGATGAAGCCCACCACCGTGTTCACGAGGAGCGGGTCGTAGCGGCGGGCCACCGCGTACGCCCGTGCCTCCACCGTCTGCTGGTCGACGCCGTGGTGCGCGTCCGCCGACAGTGCGCTGCCCTGGCCCGTCTCGAAGTACATGACGTTCGAGCCGACCGTGCCCCGGCCCAGCGCCTTCGCCGCCTCGTACGCCTCGTCGAGCAGCCCCAGCGTGACGCCGAAGGACGCGTTCGCCGCCTGCGTACCCGCGATGGACTGGAAGACCAGGTCCACCGGCGCCCCACGTTCCATCAGGTCCATGCTCGTCGTGACGTGGGACAGGACGCAGGACTGGGTGGGGATGGCGTACCGCTGGATCACGCCGTCCAGCAGCTCCAGCAGGTCGCGTACCGCCTTCGGGCTGTCCGTCGCCGGGTTGATGCCGATCACCGCGTCGCCGGAGCCGAGAAGCAGTCCGTCGAGCAGGGCCGCGGCGACTCCGGCCGGATCGTCGGTGGGGTGGTTCGGCTGGAGGCGGGTGGCCAGGCGCCCCGGCAGACCGATCGTCGAGCGGAAGGCGGTCACCACCCGCACCTTCCGCGCGACCGCGACCAGGTCGGCGTTGCCCATGAGCTTCGACACCGCCGCGACCATCTCCGGCGTCAACCCGGTTGCTACGGCGGCCAGTTCACCGGCATCCGCCGCCAGCAGCCACTCCCGGAACCCGCCCACCGTCATACCGGCCACCGCCGCGAACGCACCCGCGTCGTGCGTGTCGAGAATCAGCCGGGTCACGTCATCGGTCTCGTACGGGATCACCGGCTCGGCGAGGAACGCGGTCAGCGGTACGTCCGCCAGCGCCCAGCGCGCCGCCACCCGCTCCTGGGCGGACGACGCGGCCAGCCCCGCCAGCCGGTCGCCGGAACGCTCCGGACTCGCGGCGGCGAGCAGGCGCGCGAGGGAGCCGAAGCGGTAGCGGTGGCCGCCGAGGGTGGAGGTGTACGTACTCATGTCGGCGACCGTACGAGGCGCGTGTTGCCCCCAGATTTCCTCAGATTTCTAAAGGTCTGGTTGACAAACATTTAACGTCCCGCAGCCCTTTCACGACTCATTGGACATACAGAGTTCCGGTCCAGTGCACCACCCGAGCAGCGTGAGAGGAACCATCCCGATGGCAGTGGACGAGTCAGTCGCCCCGGCGGCGAAAGCAAGCGAGGACGGCGCCGTTCACCGGCTCAAGCCCAACGCCATCGGCCTGCTGGGCGTGGTCTTCATGGCCGTCGCGACCGCCGCCCCGATCACCGCGATGACCGGCAACGTGCCCTTCATGGTCTCGTCGGGCAACGGTATAGGCGCCCCGGCGAGCTACCTCGTCGCAATGGTCGTCCTGGCAATCTTTTCCGTCGGCTTCACCTCGATGGCGAAGCACATCACCTCGACGGGCGCCTTCTACGGCTTCATCTCCTACGGCCTCGGCCGCACCGTCGGACTCGCGTCCGGCCTCCTCGCCACCTTCGCGTACGTCGTGTTCGAACCGGCGCTGATCGGCATCTTCTCGGTCTTCGCCACCGGAACCCTCAAGGACCAGACGGGACTTGACGTCCCGTGGTGGGCCTGCGCGATCGTGATGCTCGCCGTCAACGCGACGGGCACCTGGTTCGGCGTATCGGTCGCAGAGAAGCTGCTCGTCGTCCTGCTGGGCACGGAGGTGACCGTCCTCGCGGCGATGGCGATCTCGGTCGCCCTGCACGGCGGCGGCCCGCACGGCTTCACCTTCGGCCCGGTCAACCCGGTCAACGCGTTCAAGGGAACGTCCGCCGGTCTCGGTCTCTTCTTCGCCTTCTGGTCGTGGGTCGGCTTCGAGTCGACCGCGATGTACGGCGAGGAGTCCCGCGACCCGAAGAAGATCATCCCCAAGGCGACGATGATCTCCGTCCTGGGCGTCGGCGTCTTCTACGTCTTCGTCTCCTGGATGGCCATCATCGGCAACGGCGAGACGGAGGCCGTAAAGGTCGCCTCCTCGGCGAACCCGCTCGCCCTCTTCTTCAACCCCACCGAGCACTACGTCGGCCACTGGGCGGTCGACCTCATGCAGTGGCTGATGATCAGCGGCTCGCTCGCCTGCGGCATGGCCTTCCACAACTGCGCCAGCCGTTACATGTACGCGCTGGGCCGCGAGGGCGTCCTCCCCTCTCTCAAGAACACCATCGGCCGCACCCACGCCAAGCACGGCTCCCCGCACATCGCGGGCTTCGTGCAGACCGTGATCAGCGCCGTCCTGATCCTCGCGTTCTGGGCCACGAGCAAGGACCCGGCCAACGCGATGTACGTCCTGCTGGCCATCCTCGGCACGATGGCGATCCTCGTGGTGCAGGCGGTGTGCTCGTTCGCGGTACTGGCGTACTTCCGCAGCCACCACCCCGAGAGCCGGCACTGGTTCCGCACGTTCACCGCTCCGCTCCTCGGCGGCATCGCGATGCTGGCGGTCGTCGTGCTGCTGGTCTCCAACATGAGCGTGGCAGCGGGCTCCGAGTCCAACTCCCTGGTCCTGAAGGCGACCCCGTGGCTGGTACTGCTGGTCGCGGCAACGGGCATCGGCTACGCCCAGTACCTGAAGCGCCGGGCGCCTGAGCGTTACGCCTTGCTGGGGCGAACGGTCCTCGAAGAAACCAAGGAGCGCTGAGGTTCCCTGCTTTTAGGGGCGCGGGGCTGTATCGATGTGCGGCTCCGCGCCCCTTAGGCGGGTCCACCGAAGCGTGTTTCCCGGTGAACCCGCCACCGCTCCATCATCGCCGCGATCTCCCCATCGACGAACTCGAAGAACGCCAGCGTCTCAGCCATCCGCAACCCCGCCGGCGTCTCCGCCCCGAGGCTCGCGACCCCCTCCCGCAGAGCCACCTCCCACCGCTTCAACACAGCCTCGCGGTTGGTGAGCGCCTCGTACCACTGGTTGCCCTGAACCCGGTACCGCTCGCGCCGCGAACCCGGTTCCCGCTCACGCGAGACCATGTGCGTCTGAGCCAGGTACCGCACCGCCCCGGAAACCGCCGCCGGGCTGATCTGCAACTGTTCACCCAGGTCGGCCGAAGACATCGCGCCCTCGTCAGAGGACAGGAGCGCCGCGAAGACCCGGGCCGGCATCCGCTGCATCCCGGCCTCGACGAGCTGCGCCGCGAAACTCTCCACGAACTTCGAGACCGCCCCTTGGTCCCGCTCCACCTCATCCGTCATGGACCCACCCTACCCGCGCTTCACACGCTTCCTTAACTTCACAAATTTCTGAAAGAAGCGTACGTTCGGCTCCATGACGAAGGCAATCACCGTCTCCGGACTGCACAAGTCGTTCGGCAAGACGCAAGCCCTCGCGGGTCTCGACCTGGACGTCGAGGCCGGCGAAGTGCACGGCTTCCTCGGCCCCAACGGCTCCGGCAAGTCCACGACGATCCGCGTCCTGCTCGGCCTCCTCCACGCGGACTCGGGCGCGGCCCAGCTCCTGGGGCGCGACCCCTGGACCGACGCCGTCGAACTGCACCGCCGGGTCGCCTACGTCCCCGGCGACGTGACGCTGTGGCGCAACCTCTCCGGGGGCGAAGTCATCGATCTCTACGGCAAGTTGCGCGGCGGCCTCGACAAGTCCCGGCGCGCCGAACTGATCGACCGCTTCGAACTCGACCCCACCAAAAAGGGCCGCACGTACTCCAAGGGCAACCGCCAGAAGGTGGCCCTCGTCGCCGCGTTCGCCTCGGACGTGGACCTCCTGATCCTCGACGAACCGACCTCGGGCCTCGACCCCCTGATGGAGGAGGTCTTCCAGCGCTGCGTGGAGGAGGAGCGCGACCGGGGTCGTACGATCCTGCTCTCCTCCCACATCCTCAGCGAGGTCGAGGAGTTGTGCGACCGGGTGAGCATCATCCGCAAGGGCCGCACGGTGGAGAGCGGTTCGCTGGCCGACCTGCGCCACCTCACCCGCACCAGCGTGACGGCCGAACTCACCGGCGCGCCCAACGGGTTGGCGTCCATCCCCGGCGTGCACGACCTCGCCATCCAGCAAATTCAGAACAGCCAAGGCCACCGCGTCCGCCTCCAGGTAGAGGCCGACCAACTGAACGCCGTGCTGCGGTCGTTGAGCGAGTCCGGCGTGCGCTCCCTGACCTCGAAGCCGCCGACGCTGGAGGAGCTGTTCCTCCGCCACTACCAGGAGACGGCATGACGGCCGCCGCGTTCCCCGTACGCACCGGTGTCAGCGGCTCGCGCCAACTGGCGGGCACCGGCGCCCTGTTGTGGTTCAACCTGCGCCGCGACCGCGTGGTGATCCCGGCCTGGGTGGCGGTGACCGGCCTGCTGGTCCTCTCCCTCCCCGGCTCCCTGAAGAGCGTGTACTCCACCCCGGCCGAACGTGCCGACATCGCCCGCCAGATGCTCACCAACAGCTCGCTGCGCGCGACCTACGGCCCGGTGTTCAGCGACTCCCTCGGCGGCCTCACCGCCTGGCGCATCGGCGGCTACGCCGCGATCCTCGCCGGGATCATGAGCCTGGTCGTCGTAGTGCGGCACACCCGTGACGAGGAGGAGAGCGGCCGCCAGGAACTCGTCTCCTCGGCGATGGTCGGCCGCCGGGCGCCACTGACGGCGGCGCTGTTGACGGCGCTGGTCGCCAACTCCGCGCTGGCGCTGCTGATCGCGGGAGGTATGGCCGGCCAGGGATCGGCGGGAGCGCTGGCCCTCGGGCTCGGCATCGGCGGAGTCGGCATGGTGTTCGCGACGCTGGCGGCGATCGTCGCGCAGTTCACGGACAGCGGGCGGCTGGCGAAGGGCCTGACCGGTGGACTGCTGGGCGCGGCCTTCGTCCTCCGCGCGGTGGGGGACTCGACCACCAACGACGGCTCCTCCCCCTCGACTTGGAGCTCCCCGATCGGCTGGCTGGAGAACCTGCGCCCGTTCGCGGCGGAACGGTGGTGGGTACTGGCCCTGTTCGCCGCCGCGACCCTCGTACAGGGCGTAGTCGCCTACGAGTTGGCGGGCCGCCGAGACGTGGGAATGAGCTTCTTCCCAGCCCGCCCCGGCCCGGCCCACGGCCGCCTCGGCACGGCGGGCGCACTGGCCTGGCGGCTCCAGCGGGGCAGCGTACTGGGCTGGGGCCTGGGCTTCTTCGCGGCCGGGGTCGCCTTCGGCGGCATCACGAAGGGCGCGGCGGACCTGGTCGGGGACAACGCCAAGACCCGCGAGATCATCGAGCGGATGGGCGGCCAGTCGGGCATCGAGGACGCGTTCCTGGCCACGATGGTCGGCATGTTCGGCATGCTCGCCGCGCTGTACGCGGTCTCGTCGGTCCTACGGCTGCACAGCGAGGAGACCGGCCAGCGCGCCGAACCGATCCTCGCGAACGCGGTCGGCCGGCTGCGCTGGGCCGCCGGCCACCTGACGATCGCCTTCGTCGGCGCGGTCGTCATCATGCTGCTGAGCGGCCTCGGCCTGACCCTGGGCTACGGCGCCGAACCGGGCCCGATCCTGGCCGCCACCCTGGTCCAACTCCCGGCGATCTGGACCCTCGGCGCCCTCGCGGTGCTGCTCCACGGAATCTCCCCGCGCCTGGCCCCGGCATCCTGGGCAACGGCCGGACTGGCCCTCGCACTCGGCTGGATCGGCCCTGCGCTGAACCTCCCCCAGGCGGTCCTGGACGTCTCCCCCTTCGGCCACCTGCCGAAGCTCCCGGGCGGAGACATGTCGTGGGGCCCGGTGATCGTCCTCACGGCGATCGCCGCCGCCCTGGTCGCCGTAGGCCTGACGGGTCTACGCCGCCGCGACCTCACTACCTGACCGAGAACACGACCGGAAACACGATCGAGAACCCGACCGGGAATTCGACGGGGACTTCGACCGGGAACCTTCGGCGCACCGCACGCGTCCGTCCCGGGCATGGGACAACGCGCGCAGGCCGCCGGAGGATGTCTGACCGCCGTACTCGGCGCGGGAGTTGGGCTGGCGGTGTGGTCGTACGACGTCCGGGCCCGCTTCCAGCGCTTCGAGGCGAGCCCCGACTGGAGTGTCCTGTACGCCGAGTTGCCGCTGGCGGTGTTGGGTGGGGTCCTGGTGTCGCTCGGCATCTGGGCCCTGGTGCAGCGCGCCGGATAGCACTCTCGGGCGGCGCCCAACTGAGTCGAGAGGAAGCGGCGTTGGACACGAGCGCGGAGGACCCCGTCGACCTCACGATGACCGCCGAGGTCTACGGCGTGCTGCGCGAGCACGCCTGGATCGGGCACGCCGCGGACCACGACCTGGACGCGGACCTGTTCGCGCTGGCGGTCAAACGGGCCGCCGCCTACGGCTGGAGTTCCACCCGTTTCAGCGCCGGTGCCGAACTCGGCGGGCAGCGCTGGGGGCATGCGGACGCCGGCGGGGACTGGTCGCAGGACGGCCGGGTACGGCAACTCGCCTGGCTGACCGTGTATCCCGCGACCGACCTGCGCGAACAACACCTGCCTGTGCTGCCGTTGCCCCGGGTCATGGTCGAATCCCTGGGCCGTGTGGGCGAGTTGGACTTCACGGGGCTGACGGTGCGGGTGCCGATGCGGCTCGCGCCGGACACCCGGTTCGACCTGTGCGAACTGGTCGTCCAGCGCGGCCACGGACAGCTCCGCGCGGAACACGTAGAACATGTCGAACACCGAGCCGGAGCGCGTGACCGTACGGCCTTCGTGTGCGCGCTGCCCGAGTGGACCCCGGACGCCGCGGCCTGGCTCGCGGAGGTCTTCATCGACGCGCTGCGCGCGGTCGGCGTACGCGACACGGCGGAGATCGCGATCGTCCGAAACTCCCGAACTCCCCCTCACACAGCAGGAGTCACCGCCCCATGAGAGTCGGGATCACCGGACACCGCGGCTTGTCCGGCGAGGTGGAGCGGACGGTGCGCGCGCTCATCGAGGAGGCGGTCACGGCGTACGGCACCGGCACCGAACCCGGCAACGCGGGTCTGGTGGGCGTCAGTTGTATCGCCGACGGTCCGGATACCTGGTTCGCCCGGGCCGTCCTCGACCACGGCGGGCGGCTCGAAGTCGTCCTGCCTGCCGCGAGGTACCGCGCCGACCTGCCCGCCTGGCACCACTCCACCTACGACGACCTCCTCCGCCGAGCCACGGAGGCCCACCGCACGGGACTCGACGCCTCCGGCCCCGACGCCCACATGGCGGGCAGCGAACTCCTCGTGGACCAGGTCGACGTACTCCTCGCCGTCTGGGACGGCAGCCCCGCCCGCGGCTACGGCGGCACCGCCGACGTCGTCACCTACGCGCGGGAGCACGACGTACCCGTGCAGGTCCTCTGGCCCGAGGGCGCGACCCGCGCCTGACGTGCGGGGCGGGGCGGGGCATGCCAGGACAGCGCAGGTGATCAGGCGTTTTCGAGAGCCGCGGTGATCTTCCGGATCATGGCGGTCTCGGCGGGCCCGGCGCCGCCCTTGTGAGCGCGGGAGGCGGCCTCCATGATCGTGGTGATGGTGGCGTGGAAGTTCTCGGCCTCGGCGGGTGCCTTGGTCTTGAGGAGGGTCATCGAGGCGGTCAGCGCGGTGAAGGTGTGGTCGGCCAGATCAGCGGTGGAGCTGCCGTCCAGATCAAGGCCCTTGAGCTTCTCGGCGAGGACGTGACCGACCAGGCCGGTCGCCGACGACAGCGCCTTGCCGCCGGCCATTCCGGAGCGGGTGGAGGAGATCAGGCCGGGGTCGGCCGCCGCCATCAGGGAGACGACACCGTGGGCCGCGGTCTGGAGGGTGAGCTTCTCGGCGGGGGTCAGGATCTCGGTGGGGGTGGTCTTCTCGGACATGGGGGTCTCTTTCGTTCGTTCGTGCAGGACGGGGCGGGGTGGGGTGGGGCGCAACTGCCGTAGGGCAGTGGCCCGTTGAAGTGGTTGTTGAGGTGGAGGTCAGGCGGCGGCCTCGGCCTGGTTGCCAACTGCCTTGCGGGGCAGGGCCAGGCACAGGACCGCGCACAGCACGTACGCGCCGATCGCCCAGGGCCCCGCGTGCGTGATGGCGTCGGTGAGGCCCTTGTCCGCGTGGGAGAAGAAGGCGTTGCCGATGACGGCGACTCCGAGCGCTCCGCCGAACTGCTGGGCGGTGGAGAGGATTCCGGAGGCGCCGCCCGCGAGGTCGCCCGGCACGGTGCTCAGGATCGTGTTGACCAGCGGGATGATCAGGAAGATCAGGCCGACGCCGGCCAGGAACAGTCCCGGCACCAACGGCCAGGCGCCGGTGTGCAGTTGGGCGGAGTCCTGCGCCGCGTGCCGGACCCAGAACAGGCCGCCCGCCATCACCAGGGCACCCAGGATCAGCACGCTGCGGCCGAACTTGGCGACGAGCGGGTCGACCGCGGGGGCGGACAGGATCGAGCCCGCGCTGAAGGCGACCATCAGCAGACCGGCCTGCGTGGGGGTGTAGCCCTGGCCGGACTGCAGCCAGATGGTGAAGACCAGGAAGAAGCCGGACATGCCGCCGTAGAAGAGGAGTTGGACCAGCAGGCCGGCGCTGAAGGCGGGCTTCTTGAACAAGTCCGTGGGGAGGAGCGGGTGTTCGATGCCCCGGCGCTTCTCCGAGAACGTCAGCAAGGCGATCGCCGCCACGCCCGCCGCCAGGCAGAGCCAGCCCCACAGCGGCCAGCCGTTGGAACGGCCCTGGACCAGCGGGAGCACGATCGCGACCAGGCCCGCGGCCAGGACCAGGTTGCCGGGCAGGTCTATGCGGCCCGTGAAGGCGTGGTCCTTGGAGGCGGGGATCCACTTGGCGCCGAGGACGAGGACCAGGGCGGCCAGCGGGAGGTTGATGACGAAGATCGTGCGCCAGCCCCAGCCGAAAAGGTCCCAGTCGGTCAGTACGCCGCCGAGCAGCACGCCCACGGCGGTGGAGATGCCGGCGATCGCGCCGTACAGGGCGAAGGCCTTGCCGCGTTCCTCGCCGTCGAACATCGTGCGGAACGAGGCGAGGATCTGCGGCATGATCACGGCCGCGGCCACGCCCTGGAGTCCGCGCGAGGCGACGAGCACCCCGGCCGAGGTCGCCAGCGCGCTGGCCAGACTCGTCAGCGCGAACGCGGTGACGCCGAGCAGGAACAGCTTCTTGCGGCCGTAGCGGTCGCCCAGGTGCCCGGCGATGATCAGCGTGGCGGCGAAGCCGAGCATGTACGCGGACACGGTCCACTGGAGATCGGCCGGGGTCGCCTTGAGGCCCTTACCGATGGAGGGCAGCGCGGTGTTCACGATCGATCCGTCGATCATGTCCAGCAGCGCGGCGAGGATCATCACGAACGCCGCCGCCCACCGTTTGGGATAGGGCACCGGCCCGCTGCCGTCGTCAGCGGCTACGTTCATGGGGTTGGTCGTGCTGGACGACATGGCGTGGACTCCTCGGGTCGGTCAGTTCTGCTTGACTTTCATACATCTTGGCTTTCAAGCTAATAACGGATAGTTACGATGCAGGGAGATATCTCGAATGTCAAGCGGAACGGAGTCGGACGCGGGCTCGGACGCCGCCTCGGGGTCGGTCTCGGGGGCGGAGTCGGTCTCGGGGGCGACCTCAGGGGCGGTCGAGGCGCGGCTGGGCGCGGCCGTGCAGGCCTACCAGAGCGCCGTCGACGACTTCGACCGCGAGCTGGCCCGGCTCATGGGGGTCAACGAGACCGATCTGCGCTGCCTGGAGATCCTTTTCGCGGTCGAGGAGATCACCCCTCGTGAACTGAGCCGGCAGCTGGGCCTGACCACCGGGAGCGTCACCACGATGCTCGACCGGCTGGAGAAGCTCGCCTATCTCACCCGCACGCCGCACCCCGACGACCGGCGCAAGACCCTGATCCGCGTCACCCCGGAGGCGGCCCAGCGCGCCTTCGGCCTGATCGGGCCGTTCCTCGAAGACGCCGGCCGGAAGGTCTTCGACCGCTACACCCCCGAGCAGCTGGAACTGGTCATCGACTATCTGACCTTCTCCCGCGACATCCAGCAGCAGCACGTCGAGCGGTTGCGGAAGGCACCCGCCGCCGGCCCGACCCGCACGGGCGGCCGGCAGGTCCGGGGACCCCGGGGCGGGTCGGCGACGTAGGCCCAACGCAGACAGCACGTAGATCCAACTCGTGGGCTACGAAGGGCTGTTACCCCACCTCGACACTCAGCCCCTCCAGCCCCCGGATCACGAAGTTCGGCTTGCGTTCCGGCTCCGCCGCCAGGCGCAGCGTCGGGGCGCGCTCCAGCAACGCCCCCATGGAAGCGGCGAGTTCGATACGGGCCAGGGGTGCGCCGATGCAGTAGTGGATGCCCGCGCTGAAGCTGATGTGCGGGTTGTCCGCGCGGGTGAGGTCCAGGCGCTCGGGGTCGGTGAAGACCGCCGGGTCGTGGTTGGCCGCGCCGAACAGCATCGCGATCTCCGCGCCGCGCGGGATCGTCGTACCGTCGATCTCGATCTCGTCCAGCACCCACCGCTCGAAGAGCTGGAGCGGGGTGTCGTAGCGCATCAACTCCTCGACGGCGGAGGGGATGAGGGAGTGGTCCGCGCGCAGGGCCGCCAACTGCTCCTGGTTGCGGAACAGCGCCCACCAGCCGTTCACCGTGGAGTTCACCGTCGCCTCGTGACCCGCGTTCAGCAGGAGGACGGCGGTGGAGATCAACTCCTGTTCGGTGAGGCGGTCGTCGTCCTCGTCGTGGGCCGCGATCATGCCGGAGATGAGGTCGTCGCCCGGGTCCTTGCGGCGGGCCGCGATCAACTCGCGTAGATACGAGGAGAATTCGTTCGACGCGCGGACCGCCTTCGCCGCCGTGTCCTCGGACGGGCTGAGTTCGTACATCCCGCAGATGTCCGCCGACCAGGGGCGCAGCGGGGCGCGGTCCGACTCCGGGATGCCGAGCATCTCGGCGATCACCGCGACCGGCAACGGCTCCGCTACGTCCGTGAGGAGGTCGCCGCCGCCCTTCGCCACCAGAGCGCCCACCAGTTCTGCCGCCAACTGGCTGACGTAGGGCTTGAGTTGCTCGACCGTGCGCGGGGTGAACGCCTTCGAGACCAGGCGCCGGATGCGGGTGTGGTCCGGGGGCTCCAGGTCGAGCATGCCGTGGTCGTTGAGGGTGTGGAAGGGCTCGTGCTCGGGCGGCGGCGCCGTACGGCCGAAGTCCTCGTGGGTGAAGCGGTGTTGGTAGGTGCGGCCGAGTCGGCGGTCGCGCAGGAGTGCCGAGACGTCCGCGTGGCGGGGGACCAGCCACTGGTCCGTCGGCTCGTAGTAGGTGACCCGGCCCCGGTCGCGCAGTTCGGCGTAGGCGGGGTACGGGTCGTCGACGAACGCGGGGTCCCAGGGGTCAAAGGCTGCCATGCACGGACGCTAGCCCGGCAGCACCCGGTCTGACCAGGGGCTACCCCGGTGATCCCGGTGACCCAGGAGGCTGCGGGACCCACGGGGACCGGCGCCCCCGTGGATCGTTCGTCGTGGTGCGGGCTCCGGTCAGGACGGGTTGGGCACCCGCCACCACTGCCAGGTGTTCGAGCCGCAGTTGCGGACGTTGATCCCCGCGTGCTCGCTCTGGTCACCGTTGTTCTGGATGCTCAGACACTGGTTGTTGACCTCGGTGCGCAGCCGGTCGCCGTCCTTGTACCAGCGCTGGTTGGCCAGGCCGTGGCAGTCGCCGACCGCCTGGGCCGCCGCGTTCACCTCGCCGTTCTTGACGTCGAGACAGTGCTGCTCGGCGCCGTTGACCAGCACCTTTCCGTTCCTCCAGTACCAGAGCTGGTTGCCGGTGCCGTCGTTGCACCGCTGGACCTCGACGTTGTCGCCGTTGGTGGCGAGGCACTTGCCGTTCAGGTGCGTGGTGATCTGGAAGTACTGCGGGACCCCCTCGGCCGCAACGGGCGAAGTGCCGGCCAGAAGGGGCAGAGCGGTCAGCGCGAGCGCGGTCAGGGCGCGCTCCAGGTGCTTGATCATGCGTCTGATGTAGCGGGACCACAGGCCTCAACGACAGCCACGGGGACGGTCGTTCACCCGACCGGCGGGGTCGATTCACCGCAGAAACGATCACTGTTCCGGCCGCCCTTGATGTGCTCGACGAGGGCGGTGAAGGCGGGGGTGGGGAAGGAGAGAGTGGCACGGGTGGGCGACTTGGAGTCGCGGACGGCTGTGCGGGTGGGGAGTTCCGCTATCTCGACGCAGGTGTCGCCCTCGCCGCCGCTGGAGTACGTCGACTTACGCCAGTTCATTACAGTTCCTTAGCCAGCTGGTGGATGAAGTCCCGAGACGCCGAGGTGTCCAGCGACGCTTCCTCAACCTTATGGAACAACGTCCGAAGCTGCCTCAACTGCGCCTCCGCATCGCAGAACTCAACGCCGGTCGGCGAGTCACGCAGCCCCGTGTCCAACCGGGGCACCGAACCCCCCAGGTACATCAGCGAAGCTCCGGCACCGGCGAAACCTTCCCTGCCGAAGGGGACGACCCGCACGCTGGCACAGCCCTCTTCGATTCTGTCCAGGATGAAGCGGAGTTGAGCCCGCGAGGTCCCGAGATCGGCCACGTGGACACGGAGGGCCATCTCATGAATGACCGTCTCGAGAGACATCGTCGTGCAGGGCTACACAGTGACCGATGCGGAGGACGTGGCGCAGTTGCAGAACGTCCTCGACGGCGAGTCGTTCGTAAGGATCCCGCGCGAACTGCTCACTCGCTTCGCCCCCAAGGAGTAGAACGCGTGCCGGAGTTCATCGACGACAGCACGTTCGGCAGCTACTTCGAGGAGTTCGAGCACACCGCCTGGCGGCTGGAGACCCGCCGCGGCTACGCCTCCGACCGTGCCGGCGAGAAGTACCGCCGCTACCTCGAGACCGAGGAGGTACCCGACGACTCGCATCGCCCCTGGTACGCCAACGTTCGCGCGCAGACCGTGCAGGGCAAGAGGTTCGAGCGCGTCCGGATCGTCGACCACCCGCCGACCAGGGAACAGCTCTTCCTGCTCGCCACCGCGGCCGGCAGCAACAAAGCTGGCGAGGACATCCGCAACCTGTGGCGCACGGACGCCGACAAGGCCGGCCGGCCGACGGTCGACTTCTGGCTGTTCGACGCCCGCCGCGCGCTCGTCCTCCACTTCGACGAGACGGACGAGTACCTCGGTGCCGAACTCGTCGAAGACCCGGCGCGCGTCGTGCAGTTCTGTCAGATCCGGGATGCCGCCTGGCACTTCGCGATCAGGCGCGAGGACTTCCTTGCGCAGGTAACTTCGAGTGGGTGAGCACCGACTACCAGCAGGCCCGTGAGGCGCTCGGCGCGCGGCTGCGTGAGCTGCGCACCGAGACCGGGCTGAACGGCAAGGACTTCGCCGGACGCCTCGGCTGGCAGCGCTCCAAGGTCTCCCGCCTGGAGAACGGCAAGCAGACCGCGACCGAGGCTGACGCCGAGACGTGGGCCCAAGGCGCTGAACGGCCCGACGTCGCAGACGAGTTGCGGCGCAGCGTGCGCAACCTCCAGACCTCGTACCGCAGTTGGCGCCGACAGCTCTCGGCCGGCCACCGCGCCGTGCAGGAAGGCCATCGCGTCCAAGAGGCGCAGGCCCAGACGATCCGCATCTTCGAGTCCGGCATCATCCCCGGCATCTTCCAGATCCCCGACTACGCCCGCGGCGTCCTCACCGACGTGTCCAACCGGCTCGGTACGCCCCGCGACATCGACGAAGGCGTACGGGCCCGTATGAAGCGCCAGGAAACCATCTACGAGCCGGGCCACCACTTCCACGCGCTGATCTGGGAAGCCGCCCTGCACGTCGCACGGTGCGCCCCCGAGGCCATGGCCGTGCAACTGCACCGGCTGAGCGGGTTCATCGGTCTCGACACCGTCACCCTCGGCGTCATCCCGCTGGGGGCGCGCACGCCGTTCTCCCCGAAGCACGGGTTCTGGATCATCGACGAACAGCTCGTTGTCGCCGACACATGGAGCGCCGAGTTGTCGCTCGACTCCGCCGAGGACGTCGCGCTGTGCCGCAGGACGTGGGAGCTGATGCACGAGTCAGCCATCTTCGACCACCAGGCGCACCGGCTGATCGACCGGGCCCGGGCGCGCTTCTCCGACCTCGCGTGAGCAACCCGACGCACCCCGCGTGACCACGTGCGCAATCCCGCACAACCGACGCGCGAGTACGCAATCGTGCTGCCTACGGTGCTCGACATGGCCCACCCGACGATGCGGTTCGCGGAGGTGTACGAGGCCGGGGACTCGTGGCTCGCCGATTGCTCCGCGCACCCGACCCTCGTCCGCATGACGTGGAACAAGGAAGCCCTGGCCCCGATCGCCACCGGCACCCACTGGCTTGCGGCCGAGACGCGGCTCCTCCCCACGATGCGCGCCCTCAACCGGATCCGCGGCGAACACCGCGGCCCGGTCCTCGCCGACGTCGAGACGGACACGGCCTGGTGGCTCGTCGCACCGGCCGCCGCCGAGGAACTGGCCGACGTACGGCAGATCACCGTCCAGCCCACCGGATGCACGCTGGACTGCCCGCCCACCGGATGGGGAGTGGAGGGCCGCTTATGGCTGAACCGCCCCGACGGATCCGGCCTGCTCACCGATCCCGCGGCCCTCGCCGCCGCGTTCGGCCCCGGCGGCTACCGAGCCCCCACGGAGGCACCACGATGAGCACGACGACGATGAGCCCGCCCGTCGACCTTCCCCTGCCCGCCGAGTGGCCGGACCCGAGCCCGCGCTGCAAGGTGTGCGGTGCGCTCGCGGAGCAGCGGGCCGCGGCTGCGGCGGCCGGGGACTACTCGAAGGTCTCGGACTGCAACGTGGAACTCCGCCGGCACGCCGGCCCCCACCGGCGGAAGCAGCCGTGAGCACGACCGAGTCGCAGTGGAGAGACGGCACCGGCGGCGCCGGCCACCTCCAACGTGTCGCCGGCAACGCCGTGTTCACCCGAACGCAGACCGCGTACCGGGCGTACATCGACCACGCGAGCGGCTGTGCCACCTGCGCCGTGGACAGCGGCCAGTGTGTGACCGCCGAGGAGTTGTGGTCGGCGTACCGGGCCACGACGCCGTAAGCCCCTGCTGTCGGCGGAGGTTGTCGGCATGGGGAAGGGCGGCCGTCTTCACCTCGGCTTCCGTTGCTCAACCGTGCGCGAGGTGAACGCCGTTGAGGATGCGGAAGGGCTCGTGCCCGGGCGGCGACGCCGTACTGCCGAAGTCCTCGTGGGTGAAGCGGTGTTGATACGTGCGGCAGAGGCGGTGGTCGCGCAGTGCGGTGTTGGCGGGGTACGGGTCGGACACGAACGCCGGGTCCCAGGGGGCGAAGGCGAGGTCGTCAGCAGGTGCCATCGACGGACGCCAAGCGCTGGACGGGCTGCTGACCAGGGGTGCCCCGGCCCGTGGCCGTACCGACTGTGGACTTGTGGTGAATATCGCGGGGCCTGCGCCCCGGTCCCGGCCCGCTCCTCACTTCTTGATGTTTGCATCATGGCGGCCCTGCCAGGTACGGGCGATTGGTGGTGCGATGGGACGTCCCGAGCAGCCTGTGGACCCCGAGGCCGGAGCCGTGCAGCGGCTCGCGCATCAGCTGCGGGAACTGCGTGCGGCGTGCGGCGTGCGGCGTGCGGCGTGCCGTCGTACCGGACCATGGCCGCGCGTGCTACTCGGCGGCCACCCTCGCGCGGGCGGCCGGCGGGGAGCGGTTGCCCTTGTTGCTGTCCACCACTCTCGAACGGAACCCTCCGCCGCTGATCAACGTCCCCTCAGAGCCCGACCGGACTGCGAGGAACCTGTCCCTACCCCGGTCTCACCAGCCTCGCCTCGTACGCGAACACCGCCGCCTGCGTACGGTCCCGCAGCCCCAACTTCACCAGGACCCGGCTGACATGGGTCTTGATCGTCGACTCGGCGACCACCAGCCGCTCGGCGATCTCCCCGTTCGACAAGCCCTGCGCGATGAGGACCAGCACCTCCGTCTCCCGCTCGGTCAGATCCCCGTACGACCCCTGCTGCGCGGCCGGCATCAGGCGGGGTGTCTCGGACAGCTTCGAGAACTCCGTGATCAGCCGCTTGGTGACGGAGGGCGCCAGCAGCGCCTCGCCGGCCGCCACCACCCTTACCCCGTCGGCGAGTTGACGTGCCGAGGCGTCCTTGAGCAGGAAGCCAGAAGCGCCCGCCCGCAGCGCCTGGTACACGTACTCGTCGAGGTCGAACGTGGTGAGCACCAGCACCTTCGCCGCGCCGTCCGCGGCGACGATCTCCCGGGTCGCCTCGATACCGTTCATCTCCGGCATGCGGATGTCCATCAGGACGACGTCCGGGGCCAGTTCACGCACCCGCTCGACCGCGTCGCGTCCGTTCACCGCCTCGCCGACGACCTCGATGTCCGGCATCGCGCCCAACAGGACCGAGAAGCCCTCACGCACCATCATCTGGTCGTCCGCGATCAGCACGCGGATCGTCATGCGTCACCTTCTCTCGCACCCGGCGCCGGTTCGCTCGCGCTCGGGACCGGTTCGCTCGCACTCGGCATCGGCACCGGCAGGAACACCGTCACCTCGTAGCCGCCGCCGTCCGCCGGGGCCGTCGTCATCTCGCCGTTCAGCATGGACACCCGCTCGCGCATCCCGGTGATGCCGTGCCCGGCGCCGGGCGAGGGCTTGACCAGGCTCGGCTCGGGCATCGGGCCGTTGACTATCCGCAGGCCCAGCCCGCCCAGCACGTAACCGATCTCCACCCGGGCACTCGCACCGGGCGCGTGCCGCAGGGTGTTGCTCAACGCCTCCTGCACTATCCGGTACGCCGACAGCTCGACGCCCTGCGGGAGTTCACGCACCGCCCCCGTCACCGCCTTGTCGACGCTCAGTCCGGCGTCGCGCACATTGGCGAGCAGCGCGTCCATGTCGGCGAGGGTGGGCTGCGGGGCGTCGGGCGCCTCGTAGTCCTCCGCGCGGACCACGCCCAGGACCCGGCGCAGCTCGGTCAGGGCCGCCACCGCGTTCTCCCTGATGGTGACGAACGCGCGCTCCAGCTCCGGCGGCGGGTTCTCCACGCGGTAGGGCGCGGCCTCCGCCTGGATGGCGACCACCGACATGTGGTGGGCGACCACGTCGTGCAGCTCGCGGGCGATCGTCGTGCGCTCCTCCAGCAGCGTGCGCCGGGACCGCTCGTGGGCCGTGACCGTCTGCTGGGCGGTCACCTCCTGCTCGGCGTCGTGCCGAATGTGGCGGACCGTGACGCCGAACAGGACCAGGGCGGAGAGGAACAGCATCTGCGCGGTGTCCGAGCCGAAGGCATGACCGCCGGCGACGATGGTGGCGCCGATGCCGTAGAACGCCGTCAGCGCCCACATCCAAGCAGCCGTGCGCGGTCGGGTGCGTATCGCCACGATCGTGAGCACGGTCAGGTGGCAGATGAAGCTGCCGTTCCGCCACGGCCACTCGTCGTCGAACTCGGTCGCCAGGGCGGTGGCGATCGGGGTCGCGGCCATGGACAGCCAGAACGCGCCGACCGGCCGCACCATGGTCAGCAGCACCGGCGCCAGGGCGAGCAGGCCGAGGATCATGTTGCTGCCCGCGCCGCGGGCCTCGTCGTTCGTCGCGATGAACATCGCGAGCAGGCCGGCCGCGGTGATCAGGGCGTGCGGGCTCCAGGCCGCGTACTCCCGCGCCCGCCCCTTCAGGCGCCGGGTCAGCCGGCCGTCGGCGGTGGATCGGGGCAGCGGGCGGTAGGCGAAGGCGTCGTGGAACAGGTCCTGCCGCATCCCGCGCAGGGCGTCCACGGCAGCCCGGAATTCCGGGCTGCGCGGCTGATAGGCCTCGAACGCGCTGTCCTGCGGCGTCATCTGCGTGTGGGTCGTCTCGGTCACATTCAAAACGGTAGGCGGCGGGGCGGGTAGCCGTCGTCACCTGTGAGAAGGGTCCTGGTCCGTCCGTCTCAAGTACTACGGGTATGCCTGACGGCCTGGTTTCACGGGCACGGGTGGCTCCCGTGGGCGCCGTGGCTCCCGTGGGCGCCGTGGCTCCCGTGGGCGCCGTGGCTTCAGCGGCCGCCGCCCGGCCGCACGAGCCCCGACTCGTAGGCGAACACCGCCGCCTGCGTACGGTCCCGCAGCCCCAACTTCACCAGGATGCGGCCCACATGGGTCTTCACGGTCTGCTCGGCGACGATCAGATGCTCGGCGATCTCCACGTTCGACAGGCCCTGCGCGATCAGCGCGAGGACCTCCGTCTCGCGCTCGGTGAGGTCGCCGACGCGTGACTTGAGCGGGGTGCGCGGTGTCCCGTTCAGTCGAGAGAACTCGGCGATCAGACGCCGAGTGACACCGGGCGCGAGCAGCGCGTCGCCGGCCGCCACCACCCGTACCGCCTCGGCCAGTTGATCGGCGGACGCGTCCTTGAGGAGGAAGCCGGAGGCGCCCGCCCGCAGCGCCTCGTAGACGTACTCGTCGAGGTCGAAGGTGGTGAGCACCAGCACCTTGATCTGCGGGGTCGCGACGGTGATGCGGCGGGTGGCCTCGATGCCGCCGAGTTCGGGCATGCGGATGTCCATGAGGACGACGTCCGGGGCGAGTTCGGCGACCTTGGCCACCGCGTCCAGGCCGTCGACCGCCTGGCCGACCACTTCTATGCCGGGCTGGGCGTTGAGCAGCACGGTGAAGCCCTGCCGGACCATCTGCTGGTCGTCGGCGATGAGTACGCGGATGGCGCCGCTGGTGCCACTGGTGCCGCTCGTCATGGTTTCTCGTCTCCTGTAGGGAAGATGATCTCGGGGGCGGCGAGTTCGTCGGGGTCAACGGGTTCGTCGGGGAGCGCGACGCCGTCCCTCGGCAGGAACGCGACGATCGTGAAGCCGCCCTGGAACGTTCTCCCCGCGGTCAGGTGTCCGCCGAGCATCGTCGCGCGCTCCCGCATCCCGAGCAGGCCGTGCCCGGCGCCCGGGGAGGGCGGGGCGGCCTGCTGCGGGCGGGAGTTGGTGACCGTCAGCTCCAGCCCCTCGGGGGCGTGGGTGACCTCGACGACGACCGTGGAACCGGGCGCGTGCCGCAGCGCGTTGCTGAGCGCCTCCTGGATGATCCGGTACGCCGACAGCTCCACGCCGGGTGCCAGCGCCCGCGCCTCGCCCCTGACCTCGCTGCGTACGTCGAGACCGGCGGCCCTGGTGTTCTCGAGGAGGGCGTCCAGGCGGTCCAGGGTGGGCTGCGGGGCGTCGGGGGCGGCACCGGTGCCGGCGCCGCCCACGGCGTACGGGTCGTCGGGATACTCCGGGTTCGCCGAGCGGAGCACGCCGAGGACCCGGCGCAGTTCGGCGAGGGCTTCGAGGGCGTTCTGCCGGATGCCGTCGAGGTTCTCCTTGAGTTCCTCCGACGGGTTCTCGACCAGGAGGGGCGCGACCTGGGCCTGGATGGAGATCACCGACATGTGGTGGGCGACCACGTCGTGCAGTTCGCGCGCGATACGGCTGCGCTCCTCCAGGAGGGTGCGGCGGTTGCGCTCCTCCGCCGTGATCGTCACCTGCTCCACGAGTTGGGTACGGGCCTCACTGCGACCGCGCAGGGCGGTGCCGACGAGGACGGCCACCGCGCAGACGGCGACCGCGACCGTGCCCGTCGAGGAGTAGCTCTGGGCGCCGAGCACCCCCTGGATGGCGAACGTCGTCAGCGCGGTCGCGGCCAGCGCGGCGAGGGCTCTGCGAGTGGGTACGCGCAGCGCCAGGAGGAGAAGTACGACGGCCTGGACGATGATTTCGGTGGTGCTCCAGGGCCAGTCCGGGCCCGGGGACGAGCCGTCGGGCAGGGCGGCGCGGGGATCCATGGCCGCACGTGCGGCCAGCGCGGTGACAGCCGTCGCGGTGAGGGACAGCGCCCAGGCGGGAACGGGCCGACGCAGGGCGAGGACCAGGGCGACGCCCTGCCCGAAGCCCGTCAACAGACCCTGGGGCGCGCCCAGTTCGTACGCGCTCATCGTCTCGTCCATGCCGGCCAGGGAGAGGCCGAGGGCGGCGAGGGAGACGAGGACGTACGTGACGTGACGCAGCCAGCGGTGTCCCGGGAACAGAGTGGGTGCGGTGCGCGAGGGCTCGGCACCGTCGGCGGCTGCGTTCATCCGGTCAACCCTAGGCACGGTGAGGGGTCTTCGCTCGGATGCGGGTGCGGGCGCGGGCGCGAGTACGGCTGCCGGTACGGACCGTGCGCGGGCGCGGATCCTGTTCGTACGTCCTGAACGCCGTCCAGCAGATCGTCAGGGCGAGTGCGAACACCGGGAGCCAGGCCACTCGGGCCGCGACCCACGTCAGGTCGTCGGGGCGGGTGTGCAGGCCGAGCAGGTGGCCTGCGGGGATGGTCGTGGCCGTGGTGGCCATCAGGGCTGTCTGGTGCCAGAGGAAGATCGTCATCGCGGAGAGGTTGACCAGGGCCACCGCCGACCAGGCGAGCGGGCGGCGCATCGTGCGGCGCAGGCGGTCACGGAGGAGCAGGGCCAGGCCGCACTGGGCCAGGCCGAAGGTGACGGCGGCCAGGGTCGGCGGGTCCAGGTTGGAGATCGTGCCGCCGGGGACGCCGACCATCGACGCCGGGTAGCCCGCCCAGAGGACGAGCGCCGCCGTCGCCGCCGCACCGCCCGCCAGCAGGACCCAGCCCGCTCGGGCACGGTCCAACTCCCCCCGGGTCCATGCCGCGCCCAGGGTGTACGGCACCAGCCAGCCGGCCGCCACGTTCACCCAGCCGAGCCAGGACGGGCCGCCCAGCCCGAAACGGATCAGGTCCACGTGCAGTACGACGGCCAGCGGCCACAGCGGGTTCAGCCGGGTCAGGAACGGAGTGGCCGCCGTCAGCCCCGCGAACACGACCAGGAACCACAGCGGCGACAGCGCCAGCTTGACCAGGGTGCGGACCGTTTCGAAGTCCGTGCCGGACAGGAGCAGCGCGACGGCCGTCACCGTCCACAGGGTGAGGACGGCCGCCGCCGGCCGGAACAGCCGGGACAGTCGGCCGGTCAGCCATTGACGGTACGTCGTGCCCCGGGCCCGCGCGGAGGCGTAACCACGGGTCGCCACATGCCCGCCCACCAGGAAGAACACCGCCAGCGTCTGGAACACCCAGGAGATGGGCGCCAGCCACGGCATGTCCTGCAACGGGCTCGCCGTGTGCAGCGTGCCGCTGTCCGCGACCAGCGCCGTCACCAGCCAGTGGCCCAGAACGACACCGAGGATCGCGAAGGCGCGCAGGGCGTCCACGGCACGGTCCCGGCCGGGCGGGGTGCCGGCGTCGACACGGGCGGCGCCGCGCCGTATGCGATCAGTGTCGAGCCGTATCCGCCGTGTCTGCCGCATCTTCCGTATCCGCCGTGTCCCGTCCGTCGTGTGGCTCAGGGTCTGCTCACGCATGGGTCACCTCCGAGGTCTCGCCCAGGACGATCCGGGCGAGGTTGGCCAGGGAGGCCGTGCCCGGGGCGAAGTAGTCGCTGTGGCCGACGTCGCCGGCCGCGAAGACCTGGGCGCCGAACGCCGGGGACACCGGGTCGGTGCCGAAGCCGACGGTCGTGCCGAACAGGTCCGCGCTGACGTGCGGGACACCGCCGACCCAGTCGTCGGCGCCGCGTGCCGCCCAGACGCGGGCCGGGGTGTGCAGGCCGGCGGCGGAGTCAACTCCCGTACCGGGGCTGCCGATCAGGGCGATGCCGGACACGGCCAGACCGGGGGCGGCCCGGCCGCAGACGACCGTGCCGTACGAGTGGCACACGAGCGTGAGGTGCGCCTCGCGGCCGGTGATGGTGTGCAGCTGGCGTATGAACTCCCGTAGGTGTGGGGCCGCTTGGTCCGCTCTGGTCGGCGTCAGGACGGTGCTGCTCACCGTGCGCGGGGTGTCGTAGCCGAGCCAGGAGACCACCGCCGTACGGGAGTTGGGGGCGTCCCGGGTCAGTTGGCTGTGCAGGTTGAGCGCGGTCGCGCGGAAGCGGTCGTAGGTGTCGAGCATGGTGTCCGAGCCCGGGACCAGGACGGCCACGCGGTCGGCGTGCGCCAAGTCGCCGAAGACTTCGGTCGCTTGACCCGACCCGCGGCCGTCGAACGCGAGGAAGTCACGATCCGGATCGGCCATCCCACGGTCCGCCGCCGCACGACGGTCGTCGCCGTCGGCACCGGCCATCCGGGACGCCTCGGCGGCATTGGCCCGGTTCGCGGCGTACACCTCCTCCAACGTGCCCGCCGCCAGCGGAGGGAGCACGGCAGGCACCGGCGCGGGAATCTCCGGCTGCGCCGCGGCCGAGAGGGGGATCACCACGGCACCGGTGACGAACGCGGCGAGCAGGGCACGACGCCATCTGCCGGTACGGCGACGCCTGCTCGCCCGCGGCACGGCAGCCCCGGCAACTTCCGTACCCAGCTCGGCAGTTGCCGCCTCGGCCGCCCCCGACCCGAGCGCCACCCCCGACCCGAGCGCCGACCCCGTATCGAGCGCCACCCCCCTATCGAGCCCCGTCCCCGCCCTCATCCCCGTCTCCCCTCCCGGTCCGCCCGGCCGACCGCCGGGCTCATCTGGAAGGAAAATTACGGATCGGGGCACGTCGTCCGCGTCACACCAGGGAGCTCACCTGCGTCGTAGCTCTCAGGTATTACGGGTATGACCGGGACGGCCGACCGACAACCGGGACCGCCGAGCGACAACCGGCAGCCACCCACCACTCCCCCGGCCGCTCACCACGCCAGCTGGGCGATCTCCTCTGCCACCACCGCGCACGCGTCCGCCGCCGGATCGATCAGCGGGAAGTGACCGACGTCCTCCAGCAGCGTGAGGCCGACGACCTCACCCGACTTCGCCGCCGCGTCCGCGTAGGACTCGGCGACCGCCTGCGGGACGACGAGGTCGGCGCGGCCCTGGACGAGGGTGGTGGCGATGCCGGTGGGGAGCAGGAGCGTGGGGTCCGCGTACGGCAGGCGCTCGGCGAACTTGGCTTCGCCGCCCAGGAGTTGGGCGGCCGCTCCGTCACACACCGCCAGCTCCTCGGCGACCGTGAAGTCGGCGATCGGGGCGAGGGCGATCACGCCGCGCAGCGCGGCGGGGGCGTCGGTGCGCCAGGGGGCGTCCTTCGGGAGGACGTGCCGGGCCGCCGCCCACAGCGCGAGGTGACCGCCCGCCGAGTGCCCGGTGATCACCGTGCGACGCGGATCGGCCTGCGGCAGCGCCTCCCGTACCAGCGCGGGGAGCGCGTCCAGCGCGGCGGCGACGTCGTCGAAGGTGTCCGGCCAGCGCCCCGCGACCGGGCCCCCGGCAGCGCCCTCCGCAGAGCCAGTCGCGGAGCCGATCGCGCTGCCCTGCGCCGGAATTGAGGTGCCCGCCGCAGGACTCGCAGGCCCCCGCCGGTACTCGACGTTGGCCACCGCGAACCCCCGTCGCGCCAGGAAGTCCGCGAACGGGGTGATGTGTCTGCGGTCGTACGGGGCGCGCCACGCGCCCCCGTGCAGTACTACGACCAGGGGTGGAGCCTCGCCCGGCAGGCGTTCGCCGCGCGGGGCGTAGAAGTCGATCACCTGGTCGGGGTGGTCGCCGTACGCGGCGGTGCTGTCGGGGTCGACGGCGGGGTGCGAGAAGGCCGACTCCTCTTCTGCGACGGCACGTGCGGCTGCGTCGTCCGGCATGCTCCAACCTCTCAGCGACGATGGGGGCACCTCCCAGGCTTTCGGCACTGGGGGAGGATTTGGACGGTTCGGATGTGGCGGACCTGGGGAAGATTGCGGCCGTTGGCGGGACGCTACCAGGCCGGTGACGTGCGCGGACACGCGGATATCACGTTGGGTGAGGGTTAAACGGTTCTGCTGTTTCGTTACGCTGACGCCGTGCCCGTCACGGCACCGCATCAGCACCCTCAGGAGCCCATCATGTCCCCCGACTCCGAACCCGAACCCGGCACCCTGCGCCCCGGTGGCCGCACGGCACGCGTGCGTACGGCCGTACTACGGGCCGCGGGTGACGTGCTGGCCGAGCGCGGTGTCGACCGGCTCGACCTCTCGGACGTCGCCCGCCGGGCGGAGGTCGGCAAGACCACGTTGTACCGGCGCTGGGGTTCGGTGCCCGCGCTGGTCGCGGACCTCCTCGTCGACATGGCCGAACAGTCGCTGCCGCGCGAGGAGACGGGTTCACTGCTCGGCGACCTGCGGGCGGGCGCCCTGCTGGTGCAGCGCACGCTCGCCGATCCCCGCCGGGGCGCCCTGATCCGCGCCGTCATCGCCGCCGCGACCTGCGACGCCCGTACGGCCGAGGCCCTGCGCCACTTCTACGACGTGCAGGTCACCGAGTGGGCACCCTGTGTCGAACAGGCCGTAGCACGAGGGGAGTTGCCTGCCGGGACCGATCCCTCTCAGGTCGTACGGGCCGTATCGGCGCCCCTCTACTACGAGTTGCTGACCACCGGCACAGCCCCGGACGCCCCCGCCGCGGAGCGGGCCGCGCTCGCCGCGCGGGCCGCCGCCGTGGCAGGGGTGTATGTGCACGGTCAGCGGCTGATGGGCTAGGTCGACAGCGCCCCGAAGGGGCGCGGGGAACTGCGCGACCAGCCCCCACCGGCCGGTGGTTTCATCACTGCTCTTCCAGCGAAGCGCCCAGCACCCGGGCCGCCCGCTCCACGTCCCCGAACCCGACGTACAACGGCGTGAATCCGAACCGCAGCACATCGGGATGCCGGAAGTCGCCGACCACGCCCCGCTCGATCAGCCGCTTCATCACATCCCCGGCGCCCTCGCACCGCAGCGCGACCTGACTGCCGCGCTCCGCATGAGCCAGCGGAGTCACCGACTCCACCCGCCCGGACGGAACGTACGCCCCCACGCACTCCAGGAAAAAGTCCGTCAGGGCAAGGGACTTGGCACGCACCGCCCCGATCGAGACGCCCTCTCCGTCTCCGTCGCCGTCCCACACATCGAGAGCGGCTTCCAGGGCGAGCATGGACAGGATGTCCGGCGTGCCCACGCGCCCGCGCAGCGCACCGGTGGCGGGTTCGTACTCGGAGCGCATACCGAAGGGTTCGGCGTGCGAGTTCCAGCCCGGGAGCGGCGAGTCGAAGCGCCCCTGCAACTCCCGCCGCACATACAGATACGCGGGTGAACCCGGGCCGCCGTTCAGGTACTTGTAGGTGCAGCCGACCGCGAGGTCGACCCCGTGTTCGTCGAGCCCGACCGGCAGCGCGCCCGCACTGTGGCACAGGTCCCAGACGACCACGGCACCCGCCGCGTGCACCGCGGCCGTGAGCGCGGGCAGGTCGTGCAGCCGCCCGGTGCGGTAGTCGACGTGGTTGAGGAGCACCGCCGCCGTACGCTCGCCGAGCGCGCCCGGCACCTCGGCCGGAGCCACCGGCCGCAGCGTGCACCCGGTCATCCGGGCCGCAGACTCGGCGATGTACCCGTCCGTGGGAAAGGTGGTCGCGTCGACGACGATCTCGTCCCGACCCTCCCCTGCCATCCGCACAGCAGCCACAAGTGCCTTGAAGACATTGACACTTGTGGAGTCGCCGACGACGATCTGCCCGGCCGCCGCCCCGACCAGCGGAGCGATCCGATCACCGATCCGCTCGGGCGCGGTCCACCACCCGCTCTCGTCCCAGGACCGGATCCGCAACTCGCCCCACTGACGCCGTACGACGTCCTCGACCCGCCCCGGAACACCGACCGGCAGCGCGCCGAGCGAGTTCCCGTCCAGATAGACCACGCCATCGAGGACGAACTGCGAACGCACGCGCGCCAGTTCATCGATGGCGTCCAACTTCTCTGCTTCCGCGGCAAGTTCAGACATGGGACCGCGCCGTCCACAGCTCGGGGAACACGTTCTTCTGGGCCCGCTTCTCCAGCCAGGCCACTCCGGCGGAGCCGCCGGTCCCGGTCTTGGCGCCCATCGCGCGCCGGGTGGCGACGAGATGGTCGTTGCGCCATCGCCAGACCAGTTCGGCGACATCGGTCAACGCCTCGCCGAGCCGGGCGAGTTCGTCGCCGGCGTCACCGGAGTAGAGGGCGGTCCACACCTCCTCGACGGCCTCCGACGGCTCGTACCGCAGCGTCACGTCACGCGTCAGTACGGCCTCGGGAACGGCGTGCCCGCGCCGGTCGAGGAGCCTCAACACCTCGTCGTAGAGGCTCGGTTCGTGCAGGGCCTTCTCCAACTCGGCGTGCACGCGCGGCGCTCCGCGGTGCGGGACGAGCATGGACGCGGACTTCTCGCCGAGCAGGAACTCCATCCGGCGGTACATCGCGGACTGGAAGCCGGAGCCTTCGCCGAGGGCGGCGCGGTAGGAGTTGAACTGGGCCGGCGTGAGCTGGCCGAGGGGCCGCCAGGAGGCGTTGAGCGCGTCGAGTTCCCGTACGGAACGCTTCAGCGCGTCGATCGCGACCGGCACCCGGTCCTCGCGCAGGGCCCGCGCGGCGGTCTCCCACTCGTGGACGATGACGGTGAACCACAGCTCCATGACCTGGGTGGTGACGAGGAAGACCATCTCGCCGGGGTCGTCGGAGCGGGTGTGCTGGAGGTGGGTGAGGACGTCGGCCTGGACGTAGTCCTCGTAGGGGGTCGTCCCCTGAAAGTCGAGATGCGGGGCCTCGGGCTCCTGAGTTTCCTGAGCCGGTTGGGACATCGCTGTCTCCTGATGCGTACTCCGGGTAGCGGTCCGCCCCTGCCGTTATCGACACGGTGGCCCCGGTCCCCACCGGGCATCCTCCCCAATCGTCCCCCGAGACCGCAAGGTCCGCCTGGTCACACCAGGCGGACCTGCATCAATACCCACGTACTACGGGACTACGGGACTACGGGACTACGGGACTACGGGACTACGGGACTAGCCCAGTGTCTGGGCCGCCGTGGGCGAGGAGTCCTTCAGGAACTGGCTGCACCGCGCGTACTCCTCCTGCTCCCCGATCGCCTGCGCGGCCCGCGCGAGGCCGTGCAGGGCCCGCAGGAACCCACGGTTCGGCTCGTGCTCCCAGGGCACCGGTCCGTGCCCCTTCCATCCGTTGCGCCGCAGGGAGTCCAGCCCGCGGTGGTAACCCGTACGCGCATAGGCGTACGACTCCACGACACTCCCCCGCTCGAACGCGTCGTCGGCCAACAGCGCCCAGGCCAGCGAGGAGGTCGGGTACTTCGCGGCGACATCGGCGGGCGTCGCACCACTCGCGAGGAGGTCGCGCGGCCCGGGGTCTTCGGGGAGGTGGGTCGGGGGCGGTCCCCCGAGGAGGTTCTCGTGAATCGTCATGGGTTCCAGTCTCCCCCAGGGGTGGCGATTGCCTGGCATCCCGTCCACGTCGGCTCGCTTCGGCTCTCTTCGGCTCGTTTGGACAAGGAGGTGGGCTCCTGGACAACCGTGCGTGACGACGGCAAGAAGTCCGGTGTCAATGCCGCCGATGCGAGGCGGTGCGCTTTCGAACCCTGCGTATGCCCACCTGCCATCCCGGCGCCGGCAGCCCGCACTGGCGGAACCTGAGCAGGCGGATACGACCTGCCTGCTTCACGGTGTCGGCGCCGCCGCCGGTATGGCCAGGGAGCGTAGAGCGGCCTCCAAAGCCAGGGGCCGGTACAACTCACTGGCTCCATGTCCAGTGGTGGCTACGGTTGCGCATTCTGTCCTCAACCCGACTGGATCCAGCAGGCCCTGAAGGGTGAGGATCGATCCGGGCAGCCATTGGCACAGGAGCGGCAGGCCGTCCTGGAGCATGGCTGCTTCGCATGTGGCTGCGAAGTTCTCCCGCAGCGGCGGGTGGACGACCTCGCGGGAGTACCCGGCCTGTTCCAGGCGGAGACGCATCAGCTTCTTTCCTCTCCTCCATGCCAGCGGCAGCGATTCACCGAATCGCAGCACGAGCGGGGTGGCCAGAGGACTGATGGGCCACAGGCCGTGACGCATGGCGGTCGCGCTGTGGACAGCGAGGGCTAGAAGGGTGGAGGCGTGGAGTACTGACGCGGGTGCCAGGTCGTCCTCAATGTGAAGCAGGGTGTTCCGGGCACGGGGGCCGAGGTGGTTGGGCACGGGGTGCAGATTCCACGGGTCGCCGGTGAGGGCGCGTTCCTCCGGCCGCTGGAAGCACAGTTCGTCGCCGCCGATCCCCGTGAACACCCACCGTGCACCGGCAGCGCTCAGGCGGCTGTACAACTCGTTCATGGCTTCGGCGTAGGTACCGTCCGTGGGGCTTGTGGGCCGGCCGTTCGCGCGGGGCCCGGCGGGGTGGAAAGGGCCGAACTCTGCGACGGGCACGGTCAGGTCGGGGCCGAGGCGGGCGCGTGCGGAGATCTCGCGGCGCCGTCGTTGCTGCTGATCACCAGCATCTCCGCCGAGCGTGAGCGCCGCTGTGCGGACCGGGCCGACGGTCTCGGCGAGGGCGAGTGCGGTCATGGCGCTGTCCATGCCGCCGGACAGTTCCACCGCGCAGCCGTCTGTGGACAGCGGACGGGCGGTGATCTCGCGTCGCAACAAGTCGCTGAACGCGGCCACGGGATCGGCGTCGGAGTGCAGGATGCGGGGGTGGGAGTGCAGGGCCGGGGCCGGGTAGTCGATGCTCAGGCCGGTCGTGTGGTTCCAGATGGCGGTCGAGCGTTCGGTGAGCTGACGCATGGTACGAAAGACCGTCGCTGTGCTGTAGCGGGTGCGATAGGCGAGCATCGCGGCCACTTCGCGAGCGTCCAGGTCATCGGTTCCGGCGGCCAGGTCGAGGATGTCCCACGAAACGGTCAGCTGCCCGTCGGTGGGACGAAGGTAGAGGGGTGCGACGCCGCGTTCCCCACACCTGATCCCTACGCCATGCCCGGCGGCCATCTCCACTCGCACCGCGTGCAGGGGCCAGGCGTCGGCCTCTTCGACCTGCCGCCGGTAGCCCGGATTGCTCATCACACGCCGAACCGTCGTCACCGGTTCTCGGTCGCCGGCGGCCTCACGCACGATCAGGCACGACTGGCCGGAGTCGGGCGTCGTGACCATGACGTGCTCGATCGCGGGGTGCGGGAAGGGCTCGATCCAGGATCGGCCGGAGATCCACCGGTGCCCGTCCCACTGCCATCCGCCCGCGTCAGTGGCTCCCGTCAGGTGCATCTTGATCATCACGTGCCTCCTGGCCCGCCAGCGGGCCGGGCGCTTTCGGCCTGGCCCGCCGTCAAGGACTGTCAGATGTCGTCGGTCTCGGTCTGCGTGTCCGAGCTGCCCTGCTTCTTGGTGTAGAGCAGGTCCAGGCTCGGAACCTCGCGGATCTCCTGGTCGGCGAACAGGCCCTCGAACGGGGTCTTCTGCTGCATGGCAATCACCTTTCTCATCGGGACAAGATGTGTGGTGCGGCCGTCACGCCGCCGGAGTGCCGGAGTCTTTGAGCAACCCCATCAACTCGGGCAGGGCCTCCGCCCTGCGGGCCATCAGATAGGCGGTGCGGTCCTTACGCCGGGGGGTATGGACCAACTCCCAGCCCTGCACGTCGCGGTAGTAGGTCATGAGCCGTTCCACGAAGGTGCCGCGGCGCACCCACTCGACGCCTTCGTGGGCAGCCCGGTCCAGGGCCCACCACGCCATCAGGCGGCCGGGCCGGTTCTGTCGATGCGCGGGATGGGTGAATGACGTCGCCAGGAAGTACGCGCTCCGGGCCAGTTCCTCGGCGGTCCAGCCCCATTCCGGGGTCGTGGTGAACACGGTGGTGCAGCCGATGACCTGGCCGCCGCCGACGAGCACCCAGACGGGAAAGTTCGGGTCGGCGGCCTGAGCTGCGACGGTGTTCACGTCGTCATCGGTCCGGGGCCAGTCGGGGACACCGCGCTCACGCATCCAAGCCATGCGCGCTTGCACCATCGCGGCAATCGCTTCCTGATCCTCGGCGGCAGCCGGACGCATCTCGTACACAGCGATCCTCCTGGCTTTCGTAGCTCGTGAGTCCCCCGGCAAACGGTCCGTCGGCACAGGGTGTCCGGCACCGTAGCGCCGCCACGATCCTGTGGGCGCGACCCGCGCTGGGTCCTCGTGAAGGTCGTGGCTGGTTACGAGGGCCAGGCGTCGGGTCTGTGCAGGGCGATCGGCAGGGCGGCCTGGTGGGCGTGGTCGTCACAGGTCACGTCGCGTTTGATCGGTGTCGCGTGGGTGATCAACGGTTGGTTCGCCTCTCTCCGGTCGGGCACGGGGCGTGATGTTCAGTCAACTGCCGGGCAGGAAACGTGAGTAGGGGCCAGGCTGTGGGCCAGGCGTGGGCCCGTGTAGTCCAGGGAGGACAGGTGCCGGGGAACACGAGCATCGGGGACCTGATCCGGCAAGCACGCGAAGCGAAGGGCTGGGGGCCGGCCAAGCTCGCCCGCGAGCTGGGCATCGCCGAAGGCCGGGGCCCGACTCAGCTGGAACGACAAGCGGTCTACCGGTGGGAGACCGGGAAGCGGACGCCCGAGTACTGGCTGCCGTACATCGTTCAGGTCCTCAGCCTGGACGTGAGGGTTGTCCCCGTGTCGGATACCGCTGAACGGGACCCGACGCCCGCGGATACCGTGGAGTCAGTCCTTGTCCTTGGAAGGAATGACGTGGATCGCCGGAACTTCCTGGCCGCATCCAGCGGTTACGCCCTCAGCGCTCTCGCACTGCCCGATCTGGAAAGCATCGTGCGCCGCACCCGGATGGCTCCGGCCGGGGCCATCCGCGTCGGTGCGGGCGAAGTGGCCGCCGTCCGGCAGATGGTCAAGGCGCTCGGCGACTCCGCAGCCGAGTTCGGTGGCGGCCATGCCCGCCACCTCGCGGTCCGCTACCTGACACAGGACGTGGCCCCCTGGCTGAACGGCAGGTTCACCGAGTCCACCGGGCGTGAACTGTTTGCGGCCACATCTCAACTCGTCCACCTGGCCGGATGGATGGCCCAGGACGAGGGCCGCGACCCGGAGTACCAGGGACGGGCCCAGCAGTACTACGCGCATGCCTACAGGCTCGCGGCCGAAGCAGAGGATCCCGAGCTGTCCGCAACCGCCCTCCGTGGCCTCGCTGTCCAGGCCATCGACCTCGGCTACCGGGCCGAGGCCGTACAGCTCGGCGAAGCATGCGTCCGCTACGGCCGGCACCTGGAAAACCCGCGGGCCGTCGCCTACTACGAGGCCACCCTCGCCAACGCCGCAGCCCAGGACGACGACCGACGCACCGCCACCCGACATCTCGCGTTCTCCGAGACCGCCATCAGCCGCTCTCCTGCCGAATCCGGCGATTCCTGGGCCGCCCACTACTCACCCGGCCGATGGGCCCACGAATCCGGCATGATCCTCTCCCGCCTCGGCGACCTCGACGCGGCTGAAGAACACCTGCACCTCGCCCTGGAGATCCACGGCCTGGACCGGCGACGCACCCGCGCCATCGTCCTCGCCGACCTCGGCGGCGTGCGCCTGCGGCAAGGTGACATGGATGGTGCCTTGTCCACGTGGCAGGAGTTCATCGACTGCGCTGAAGGCATCCGCTCCGTGAAGGTCCACGACGCCGTCGAAGACATGCGGCTGCGGCTGAACCGATTCCACAGCACAACCGCAGCCGAGGAACTGCGGCACAAGGCCGATCAACTCATGGCCTGACAGCCGAAAGCCGCAGAAAGACCAACAACCGCGAGCCCCATCGCACTTCTCGCGCCGGCCACCCGATCGGGGCACACCGTACCCGGGCAACTGGAGACCTTGGCAGCCTCTGGGAGTTGCGGCGGAAGATCTGCACACCCGGCATCGACCCCCTACTCCGCCTCCAGCCGCCCCTTCCCCACCTGCGGCTCCAGTGGCGGAGCCGTGATCGACCCGTGCGTAAGGCACTCCGGCCGACGGCAGTCCGGAGCCGGGCGGCGTACGGTCGCGAAAGCCACCACCGACCCCACCACCAGAACCCCCGCGCACCACAACATCGCCCGGTCGAAGGCGTGGTCGAAGGCACCCGCCGACCGGTACGCCTCCGGCCCCATGCCCGCCAGCAGCGGCAGCGCGGCGACCGCGATCAGGCCGGCCGCGCGGGCCGCCGCGTTGTTGATGCCGCTGGCCAGGCCCGCGCGGGCGGTGTCGACAGAGGCGAGGACCGTGGCCGTGAGCGGCGCGACCAGGGTGACCATGCCGGTGCCCATCACCAACAGGGCAGGCAGGACATCGGCCAGGTACGAGGCGTCCTGGCCGACGCGCAGCATCAGCAGCATGGCCGCCGCGCACAACAGGGGGCCGACCGTGAGGGGGATGCGGGGGCCGATCCGCTGGGCCAGTTCGCCCGAGCGGGCCGAGAACAGGAGCATGAGGGCGGTTGTGGGGAGCAGCGCCGTGCCCGCCTGGAGCGCCGAGTAGCCCGCCACTACCTGGAGTTGGAGCGCGGTGAGGAAGAAGAAGCCGCCGAAGGCCGCGTAGACGCAGAGCGTGACGAGGTTGACCGCCGTGAACTGGCGCGACGCGAAGATGCCCGGCGGCATCATCGGGTCGGGGCGGCGCTTCTCGACGTAGACGAAGGCGATCCCCGCGGCCACGCCGGCGACGGCGGTCAGCGCGACCACCAGCGAACCGTTCCGCGCCTCGATCAGCGCGTACGTCACCAGGGCGAGCGCCACCGCGCCAAGCGCCGCGCCCAGTACGTCGAAGCTTCCGTGTTTACGGCCGTCCGCCGACTCGGGGACGTGTCGTACGGCGATCGGGACGCACGCCAGCGCCAGCGGGACGTTGATCAGGAACACCCAGCGCCAGCCGGGGCCGTCCACCAGCCAGCCGCCCAGGAACGGCCCGATCGCCGCGCCGATACCGCCGAAGCCGGACCACAGGCCGACCGCCCTGGCCCGGTCGTCGGGGTGGAAGGAGGCCTGGATGAGGGCGAGGGAGCCGGGGGTGAGGAGCGCGCCGCCGATGCCCTGGAGCGCACGCGCGGCGACCAGGACACCCACGTTGGGCGCGAGCCCGCACAGCAGCGAGGCCGCCGCGAACCAGATCACGCCCAGGACGAAGACCTTGCGGCGGCCGTAGCGGTCACCGAGCGAACCGCCGAGGAGGATCAGGCCGGCCAGCGTGAGCATGTACGCGTTGGCCGTCCACTGGAGGGCGGCCAGGTCGGCGCCGAAGTCGCGGCCGATGCGCGGCAGGGCGACGTTGACGACGGTGGAGTCCACCATGGCCATGCTGGAGCCGAGGACCGTGGTCAGCAGGATCCACTTGCCCTGGGGCGAGGCGAGCCGGACGTCGGAGGACATGCCCCAGGTATACAACGAGCCCGGTGCCGTAGCACCGGGCTCGCGAAAAGGGCGCCATAAACCCTCGTGAACGCCTCGAAGAGACGCCTGCTCGATCTTCGAGAGGGTTACTTGATCTTCGTGCCCGTGGAGCGCAGGTGGGAGCACGCCTCGGTGACGCGCGCCGCCATCGACGCCTCGGCGAGCTTGCCCCAGGTGCGCGGGTCGTAGGTCTTCTTGGAGCCGACCTCGCCGTCGACCTTCAGGACACCGTCGTAGTTCTTCAGCATGTGGTCCGCGACCGGGCGCGTGAACGCGTACTGGGTGTCGGTGTCGAGGTTCATCTTCACCACGCCGTTCTCCAGCGCGGTGGCGATCTCCTCCGGCGTGGAGCCGGAACCGCCGTGGAAGACGAAGTTGAACGGCTTGCTGCCGGCCGGCTGGCCGTACTTCGCGGCCACGCCCTCGTTCAGCTCCTTGAGCAGCTCGGGGCGGAGCACGACGTTGCCCGGCTTGTACACACCGTGCACGTTGCCGAACGACGCGGCCAGCAGGTAGCGGCCCTTCTCGCCGAGGCCGAGCGCCTCGACCGTACGGATCGCGTCCTCGACCGTGGTGTAGAGGGAGTCGTTGATCTCGTGCGAGACACCGTCCTCCTCGCCGCCGGTCGGAGTGATCTCCACCTCAAGGATGATCTTCGCGGCGGCCGCGCGGGCCAGCAGCTCCTGCGCGATGGCGAGGTTGTCGGCGAGGGTCTCCGCCGAGCCGTCCCACATGTGGGACTGGAACAGCGGGTTGCCGCCGGCCTTCACGCGCTCCTCGGAGACGGCGATCAGCGGGCGTACGTACCCGTCGAGCTTGTCCTTGGGGCAGTGGTCGGTGTGCAGCGCGACCGTGACCGGGTACTTCTCGGCGACGATGTGCGCGAACTCGGCCAGGGCCACGGAGCCCGTGACCATCTCCTTGGCGTACTGGCCGCCCAGGAACTCGGCGCCACCCGTGGAGATCTGGACGATGCCGTCGCTCTCGGCCTCCGCGAAGCCGCGCAGCGCAGCGTGCAGGGTCTGGGTCGAGGTCACATTGATGGCCGGGTAGGCGAACTTGCCTGCCTTCGCCCGGTCGAGCATCTCGTTGTAGACCTCGGGGGTTGCGATGGGCATGGTCCGCTCCTTGGTATCTGCGGGTTGGCGATCTTCGCGATCTGCGTACTACGGCCCTGACCTAGACCTTGGGTGCGACGTCATCGTCGGCCCCATCTTTCCAGACGCGGCCGAATGCCAGGACCCCGCTGTCTCGCCCTGTGGATAACTCAGGCGGACGCGGTCAGTCCAGGCCCAGCTCGTCCTTGGAGTAGGCGAAGAGATACGGCACTCCCGCACCCGCCTCGATCTTCTCGGCGGCACCGGTCGCCCGGTCCACGATGGTCGCGACGCCGACGACCTCCGCACCGGCCCTGCGCACGGCCTCGACGGCGGTGAGCGGGGAGTCACCGGTGGTGGAGGTGTCCTCGACGACCAGCACCCGGCGGCCCGCGATCTCCGGACCCTCCACCTGGCGCTGCATGCCGTGCGCCTTCGCGGCCTTGCGCACGACGAAGCCGTCCAGCTTGCGCCCGCGCGCGGCGGCGGCGTGCACCATCGACGTGGCGACGGGGTCGGCGCCCATGGTCAGCCCGCCGACCGCGTCGAAGTCCAGGTCCGCGGTCAGATCCAGCAGCACCTGCCCGACGAGCGGAGCGGCTTCCCCGTCGAGGGTGACGCGGCGGAGGTCGATGTAGTAATCGGCCTCCAGCCCCGACGACAGGGTCACCTTGCCGTGCACCACGGCCTTGTCCTTGATCTGCTGCAGCACCACGCCGCGTACGTCCGTCATGCCGCCCAGCTTAGAGGCGCGTCCAACTCCAGGTCATCGTGGCTTCGAGCGGCTCGATCGGCGTGACCAGGCGGGGCAGGGTGTTCAGCCCGTTCGGCGGCCCGGTCTGCGGTTCCACGCACACAGCGGCCTCCTGCTCGTCGTAGACGACGACCCACTCCTCCGGGCTCGTCACCTTCAACTCCAGCTGCCCCGGCCAGGTCAGCGTGACGTCCACACCGCCGGGCATGCCGAAACAGTCGTCCCAGGGGCCGGGTTCACGGTCGATGCGCTTGCCGGTGGGAAGGTGGTCCTCGCCGCGCTCCTCCTGCCAGGCGGGACTGAAGTCGACGGTCACGTCCTCGCCGCCGAGGTTCCGGTGGAACCACGGGTGCCAGCCGATCTGTGCCGGGAACGAGTCGTCGTACGCCTCCACCGCCATGGTGAGCGTCAGGGCGTCCCCGGTCAGCGCGACGACCTGGGTGACGCGGCCCGGGTGGGGCCAGGGCTCGACCAGGTCGTACGTGATGACCGCCTCGTCGGCCGACCTGCGGGCGGTGCGCCAGGCGCCGTCGCGGACGGTGCCGTGGATGGCGTGCGGCGGGGAGTTGAGCGGCATCTGGCGGACGGTCCCGCCGTCCAGGAAGCGGCCGTCGCGGGTCCGCCCGCACCAGGGGACCATCGGGAAGCACCCGAACCGCTCGCCCTGGCGCAGCAGTTCGGTGCCGCCGACGCGGAGCCCTCCGATACGGCCGCCGTTGCCCGGCTGCACCGTCACTTCCGCGTCGCCCGCGGTCAGCGTGATCTCTTCGTTACTCACGGCACGACCCTACTGGGCTGATCAAAAGGGAAGGGCGCCGACCCTTCAACTCAACGGCGTTTGCGCAGGACCCTGTTGACCACGATCGCCGAGGCGAGAACCAGTGCCGCGGCGGGTGCCGCCCAACGGAGGGTGGCGTTAGCCGACACGGTCTGCGGGGCGGGAACGGGGGCGTACCGCCCGCGCGGCGGCGCGTGATCGACCTCCTCCGCACTGCGCCCGATCATCGTGCGGCGGGCGTGGGCGGCTTCGGCGGGAAGCTCCGGGGCGTCGGCGAAGGTCTCGGAGACGTGGGGTTCGTCCAGGCCACCGATGTCGGCGACGGTGTCGTCGACATCGTCCACGGTGTCGTCGATGTCATCGGCCGGCAGTGGATCGAGGGGCGAGGGCTCAGTCTCGAACTCCGGGGCGGGATCCGTGGGTCGGGGCTGTTCAGGCTCGTCCACGTCCGCCCCCAGACTCTCCGCGAACCGATCCAGGAGCCTTGTCACCGCCGACCGCACCGCGACCGGCGTCAGTTCGGTGATCCGACCGTCAGCCGTCGCCGTACCGTCGAAGACGAGGGTGCAGCCACCGTCGGCCTCGCGAACGCGCAGGCTGAGGGCGAGTTTCACGGAACCGGTGCCGCGGGCCTCGGTCGCGTCCCCCTCGACGGCATACGTACCGTCGTCCTGCGCGGAGACGCGAACGGCCCCCCGATAGGTGATGGAGTGACTGCCGATACGCACCTTCAGGCGCCCGGCGACGGGTTCGGTACCGGCGTCCTGCTGAAAGCCGGGAAGGGCGTGCGCGACCCGGACGGGGTCGCCCAGCGCGGCCCGCAACCGCTCGGCGGGAACCGGAACGTGCACCTCATGCTCCATGCTTGCCGAGCCTACCTAGGTTGACCGGGGCTACACCTGTCGTTGCCCTTAAGTGCGCCCGTGTTCGTGCGAGCGCCCCTGTACAAAAGGCACACCCCACAGGCCCGCAGCCGCCGAACAACGGGAGCGGGTCGTGGCGGTACGGCGCAGCCCACCGCGTACCCGGCACCAACCCGTCCAACTCTGACAACACCAG
>Ga0307515_10002346_pt1 | contig 41320 bp, 51 predicted proteins | sample 17_EM_MG_FD_194513 | JGI IMG/M metagenome (GOLD analysis project Ga0307515, IMG submission 194513) | Populus trichocarpa ectomycorrhiza microbial communities from riparian zone in the Pacific Northwest, United States - 17_EM | ecosystem: Host-associated > Plants > Roots > Unclassified | place... | reverse complement strand
ATACATAGATGAGAATACAAACTGAATACATGACTGTGATTCGAGGTGCTCCCAGACATGTCGCCGGCGCTCCCAGGTGCTCCCAGGCTTGTCGTCGATTGCCAGGCGTTGTGTAAACGGCTTCAGCATAACTGCAGCCCCTGCGAAGAGTGTATCACACGTGTCGTTCTGATGATGCGTATACGTCACCACAACGTAAAGGAGGTACGTATGCGATGGGTAGCGTGTAATTCTCCATCAGAGCGTACGAGGTTCGGTCAGAGCCGTCAGAGCCGTCCGGAACACCCTGGTGTTTCAGACGGAAATTAGGGTCGTTGCTGATAGAGCCTATCGATTTCGAGAATTCACCCGTGAGTGGCTGAAGCATACAAACTACAGCGATTACCGGTCACTCTACACAACACAGGATGAATGGACAATCGTCAAGTACGTCATGGAAGTGTTAATGCCATTCCGATACTGGACTCTGGGGATGTCGAAAAGACATACGGTCACACTGCATCATGTTAGCACCATCTATAATGACATGTTCGATCATATGGATGACGTTTTGCAAGCTTTAGCTAAAAAGAAAACTCAGTGGAAGGAAGATTTATACTTCGCTGGGAAGTTTGCGTGACAAAAGCTGTCCAAATACTATGCTGAAGTCACTCTAACGACAGGTATGCTTCTTATTTCAGCACATATTCTTGATCTTTTTCACAAGTTGCGATGGTTTAGGAAATGGGACAAGGGAATGGATATCAATCCTGAGGACAAGACTTCGTATACTACCCAATACCAAGAGTCATTTTTGAAGTATGTGGAGAACGAATACTGTGCCAAACACAGACGATTGTCGGTCACTAAACATGAAAAACTACAGAGCAATGACTTCATCCATTCTGCAATGCCTTCTCAATCTGGTCAATCATCTTTTGATCCATATGATTTGTCCAGTGGTGATGAAGAATACGTAACGCCTAAAAATTTGGCCGAAACGACACCCAGACGGAGCAATCGTGCAGCACGCTCATTGACCGCCACCAGGCTCTATTTGAATTTGCCGCCTGAATCACCAATGAACTGGGGGCAAGTTAATCCGAATCTCGATAATTGCCACTCCGACTCGATGGAGATTAGCAGTACATTTTGGATCCCAGATATCGCAGAATGGTGGTGACAGCAAGAGGAAACGCACTCAAAGTACGCTGATCTCTCCAATGTGGCACACGACATATTCTCAATCATACCGCATGGTGTCAGAGTGGAGGCCAATTTCTCCCTTGGATGAGACGGTATCGGCTGGAGGCAGTCGAAAACCACAGGCGAGACCCTTCGGGAAAAGGTTGTAGTAAGGCAGTTTGCTCCCACTAATAATGGGATATTGGCTGGCAATGACCCTGTATTGGATAGGTCGGAAACCGATAACGACTTGGAATTGACGAGAGAGGCAGAGGAAAGGAAATTGCACAGAATGGCCAAGGTCCATGACTTTTTGGATATGTGGCAGGGCAGCCAAAACCAACGTACTACACAGAAGGAATCATGCGCTCAAAACAAACAGATGACAGCCGTAGGATACATTTCAGATACGGAAGAAAGCGTCAAAGCATCCTGGTCACTCTTTCAACATGATGGTATGGCTGCATTTAAATTGTCGGACAGATCACTGTTGCCACCAGCTTTGTCTGCAAAGGAACTCGCTGGAGGACGGACTGAAGTATTGAATGTTCACCGAATATGGAGAATCGACCGTCATCCAGTCAAAAGTGATGGCGGCAGTGCACCTGAAAGCATTTCCGACACTGAAAATTGGCTCAACTGGAATGGTGACTTGGATAATCCAAATGAGAGCAAAGACGACCGTGAGGCAGACAATGAATCAGATGTAGAGCAAGACAATTGCTTCAAGGATCCGGAATGCCCTGAGCAGCGGGATGTGTGTGCTGCTCCAAATGTGCCCGGATTGATTCGGCAAACAGGGAGGTCAAAGAAAAAGACTGAAAAGGGGTTGGTGACCGTCAATGTTACCGAAACAAGGACGATCAGGGGAAACAGATAAAAGTAGGACAGAATGGGACAATATGTTGTCAGCAGGTTCTTTATGTTGCTTGACCGAGAATTTCACTTAGAGAATTATGATGGGAGAATATTGACCAGTTATGTCTAAATGGTAGTTGATATACACAAGTATAGCAGGCAAAATGGGTTATTCAACGTGATACATACCTTTTAATACAATGAGGGTGACCCATGCCAGAATATTACTAAGGCCACAGGATCCAGTCATAATCAGCCCAAAAAGCATCCAATGAGTTTAAATAATCATCGGTACAATTATCAATGGCAGCAGCTTTTGACTAGACATTACATTAAAATGAGCATCAACAGAGCGTCAACAATTTTTGGTCTTGTAAGTAAGGTAATTGAATATTCAATTGGTCACTGCCATGCAAAACAAACATGTTGGCAGTGTTTATAGGCAAAACAGATAGCAACTCGGTCACTGCCCCATTCTGAAAATGAGTGTCAATGGAGCGTCAACGATTTTTGGTCTTGTAAGTAGGGTAATTCGGTATTGATTTGGTCTCTGCCATTCAAAACCGAAGTGTTGGCAGTCTTCATAGGCAAAACAGATAGCAACACGGTCACTTCCCCATTCTGAAAATGAGTGTCAACAGAGCGTCAGTCAATTTTGGTCATATAAGTAAGGTAATTACGATTCAATATGATCGCGAATACACATAACCAATGTATTGGCAGCCTGTATAGGCAAAAAAGAAAGCGACACTGTCACTGCCCCATTCTGAGAATGAGCGTCAATGGAGCGTCACTGATGTTCGGTTATGTACATATGGTAATTACAAATCAATCTGGTCGCTGATTCACATAACCATCGTATTGCCAGCCTGTATAGACAGAAAAGTAGGCGACACGGTCACTGCCCCATTCTGAAAATGAGTATCATCGGAGCATCAACTAATTTTGATCATGTAAGTATGGTAATTACGATTCAATTTGGTCGCGAATACACATAACCAATGTATTGGCAGCCTTTATAGGCAAAAAAGAAAGTGACACTGTCACTGCCCCATTCTGAGAATGAGCGTCACCGGAGCGTCACCGATGTTCGGTTATGTACATAAGGTAATTACAAATCAATCTGGTCGCTGATTCACATAACCATCGTATTGCCAGCCTTTATAGGCAGAAAAGTAAGCGACACAGTCACTGCCCCATTCTGAAAATGAGCATCAACGGAGTGTCAACTAATTTTGATCATGTAAGTATGGTAATTACGATTCAATTTGGTCACGAATACACATAACCAACATATGGGTAGCCTTTTTAGGCAAAAAACAAAGTGACATGGTCACTGCTCCATTCTGAAAATGAGTGTCAACGGAGCGTCAATGAATTTTGGTCATGTAAGTAAGGTAATTACAATTCAATTTGGTCGCGAATACACATAACCATCATATTGCCAGCCTTTATAGGCAGAAAAAGAAAGCAACACGGTCACTGCCCCATTCTGAGAATGAGCGTCAACGGAGCGTCAACAATTTTTGGTCTTGCATCTTGGTTAATCTAAATGTCACTTGGTGGTACAGATTCATATGCCAAGTAATGACCGCCTTTTCGGCCAAAATAGGACAACATTTCTTTGTTACCCCATCATGAAAAGAGCATCACCCGAGCCTCAACAATTTTTGGTATTGCATATAGGGTAATCCGGGTATCGCGCAGATATTAGAGCTCATAACAGAACTATTGACAGCCTTGTAACGTAAAAACACAAAACAGACATGGAAAAATACTGATTCCAAAATAATCAATATTGCAATGTGCAAAACATGCAAAAAGTCATTATTGGATGTTGAAAATGCGATTTTGATAAGATACTATTATTATACAGCAAAAACAAGAGCATTATATGAATCTACAGATGGACCTGCTGGACAACCCGCTGACAACCCACCCTATTCAGATGGGTTGTGAGATGTCCATCGAGCCATACCCAAATTGACAGTTCGGGTGTATTGAAGACCCGCACTGCCAATTTGGAAACGGGTCGGTTCCGACCGATACCCAGACCCGAAGCGCCGGTCCGGAACCGTTGCTAACACTATGCTTACCTATTTAATCAAAACCCCTATAAAGTACTTCAACTGGGTACTATCACTTTTCATTTGTAACAAAAAAAATGAAAGGGATGAATAATTGAGGTAAGATAATAGGTGAATGACATACTACAGACTAACCCAATGAGGTACATTTATCCGCCCAGATCACGACGCCTGATCGAGGCTAATCCTTGCAACAAACACTGGGTCAACCTACATCCACAACTTGTCAAAAAGGTTGTCAAATCCAACAATCTCTGCGTGAGGTCGTCAAGGATGATTACGGGCTTCTCAATTCTGGCAGAAATTCCAACCAGGAACAAGACAAGTAGCGCCGAACTGGTAATAACGCTAGGTATATTAATTCACACTCATTTCATCATCACAGTACCCACATCTGTCTAATACCCCCTCTCCCCTCTCTCTTCCCTCCTAGCACACACACCCATTTCCATTTCCATTCCTCCCCTCTACCTCTACCTTAGCATCCCCACTAACCCTCGCCCCCTCTCCCGCCCCCTGCAGGTGACCCGTACTCAACAACGTACTTCTATTAACCTCCTGCGTACTCTGGGGCACATCAATCCCCGGATTCCTCTCAAAAAAGTTCACCGGCTTAAAGGACACCTTTATAATCTCACACGGCATAACCGGGAAGTCCTCTACCCTCGGCACATGATTAATGCCAAACTGTACAAACACGACCGGTTCACCGTCGATTTCTTCTCCTCGGGCAGCCCACGTCCGCACCCCTTCCCCGCCCTGTGACTGATTCGTCCATTTCCCTGCCGCAAATACCTCGCCCTCGCGGTACTTCGTCACGTAGATAGCGTTATCCGCGAACTCGGCGCGGCGATGATGGAGGGAGTCGGTATCAGCCAGGATTTTCTGAAAGGGGGGGATAGCGATCTTGTAGCCGGTTGCTTTATTATTGATAGGGTTTGTTTTTGTAGTGGATTGGATTTTGAAAGTGCGGTTTTTAGCGGTATTGGTATCATAGCCACCAGAGGTTGTAAGTTCCGTTTCGGCTGTGATATAGCCGACACCGTAGGGGTTTGTTTGTGGATGTCTAGGGAGCGCGGAGGCTTCTTCGTAGACGACTTTGTTGCCGGGGCCATCGATGGCGGGGTCTACGCGGAGGGAGAATATATGTTGGTGGTGTTGGGCCAGGACGCCAGGGTGCACGACTGTTCCCCAGGGCACCGAGAGGCCCGGCTCGATCGGTGCGGTGGAGAGGATACCGGTTGCACGGACTTCGTAATGGAATTCACCACTTTGGCCAAAGATGAATGCCAGGATATATTCATAGTTACTAACTGTGATGATAGATTGGAGGACGAGTTCGCGGGAGCGAGTCACGACTGCGCGCCCTGTACGGTAATTGATATGTTTGAAACCGATTCCGGCATCTTGCTCGTGGATGCAGATTACGTTGGGCATCTCCAAGGACTCACCGGATTCCATGCAGATATTGGAGGAGAGATAGTGGATTGCACCGAGACAGTCGCAGCCGAGTTTGAGGTTGTTGGCCATGACACCGGCACCCTGGAAGACATCAGCGAGTGAGAAATTGTGATGAAGGATAAAAACATACCGCATCTCCGAGGTCGAATGCGGCTTTCTTGTGGTAGGGAGATCTCGGATCAGCATACGGGATGCACATATCGCTGAGGGCTGTTCTCCAGACAACGCTTCTTCCGTCGTACTCAATATTGTACAGCACCATACCCTCACGATGGTTGAATCCCGTCCGTAGCTTCCATTTCTGCCACTTAACCACCGCACCACCACTATTCTTTTGCTCCTCCGTAACCGTAAAACTCGCACCTTCAGGCTGCGAAACATGCAGTGGCTTCAAGTCCGTCCTTAACTTCTGATGTTCTGGCGTATATTCCGACGGTAGGGGCACTTTATATGGCTTCGGGAGTGTGGGGGTGAAATCATCCCCTGTGGGGAGGTAATCTATCCTCACCACCTTCATAGTCTGCACATCTACCACAGGACTAATCGACAGTGGGAACGCATAATGGTTTGCATCTGGGTTACTTCCATCGGATTGGAGGTATAGGAAGCACTGGAACTGCCTCCTCTGATCTGTCAACCCGTCGGAGCCATAAATCCACGGATCCGACACCACCACGCTTCCCTGGGGTAAACACAACTTCTTGATCTCCGCCTGCACCTGAGGATCAGCAAGCGCCACCTTCTCCATCGCCACTGTCTCCGGGGCATCCGCGGGACCATGACAACCATCCTTAATGCGATCAAAGCTGACAATCTTCTCGCTTACAATATCGACGACGGCTTCGTAGAACTTATCGGTGCCTCTGGTGTAATAGCAAAGATAACCTTGCCTTGCCGGTTTTGGGCCTGATCCTGCGCCTTCATTCCATGCTAACAGCTCCGCCTTAGTAGGTTCGTGCAGCGTAATAGCTTTGAATTGGAACTCGGCGCCTTCGGGAAGCTGGTGGCTAGCTTTCAGGATGGATACACAAGCCGTTATCTCGTCTGGCAGCAGGGGCGTAAGGGGATGCATTCTGTATCCCGGATAATGTGAACAATCGAGGGGTGGTGATGGTAGTGCGAATTGTGTAGCACTTTATACACGACACCGGATCAGTTTAGCAACTCTTCGGAAGCTGCAAGAGAGGAGAAAAAAGGAAATGGCAAACAATAATAATCCACAGATGCAATAGGAAGCTCGCTCGAAGCAGCTGACCAGCAAGAAAGTTTACAATTTCGAGTGATACTGGCGTGAGGTCCAACTTTTTCGTTCTGCGGGAACGGGTGTAATTTCAACGGGAGTGGTTGGCTGCGAGCCAATTGCGAGATCGGACGAAAGGTCGAGGTTGCAGATCTGGCGGGTGGGTGCAGCGATAGACGAAATCGAGTTAGAAGAGGTTCGAAGGGAAGGGAAGGGGGTAGCTATGTGAAGTGGACCGAATATGGCTATTTATTTGGCGGGAGCCCTATGTATATTAGAGGTATTATGTATTTTATATCGCGAACGATATCACATCTACTTTAACGCTAGAGGGGCTGATGTTTCTTTTTGCCGGAGACGATGTTAGTGGTTAGTGGTGGGATGTGGGGAGATCTGCATGGTGGGATGGCGCCGGAAATAGTGCAATAACGAACGAACCACGACGATGATGAGTGTGTTCAGGAAGGATGAGATGAAAGCGGTTTGTATTTCCAGACTAAACCTCTATTCTCACCGGTTTTCGTGCGGGCATACCGTAGCTCTTCATGGCATCTCTTGTTTCCAACGCGGGGAAACCCTGAGATGAGTGGGGTTGCGGCATGGCATCGAGAGGCTTCATCAGGCATCAATGTCTCAGCACAACCTCCATTCATCCCATGTCCATGCACCACACCCATATAGTAGAGCAGCACATATGCATCGGAGAAATACACGGGAAGTTGAGTTCTTCGCTGCCGACCTTCTTCTTCTGGTTATAAAATAACTCGACAATGTTCATCCAATAGAATAGCCGCACCCCCCGGTTTCTCCTAATTCTTTCCTCTTTCAGCCCAACCAAGAGCTGAGCGTAAACAGTGCGGGGTGCGACGCGGAATGTAATGTTCCCCAGTCACGTGTATGGTTTACCAGATCATGTATATGTCCCTCGAACTTTATACATACCACCAATCGTCATTGGCCAGCTAAATGCTGCTACACAACGACAACAACACAACACATCGTGCTTCACAGCAGCAGCAAGACCGCAGACTATTCGTCTAATTTCCCATTTCCGCCCAGCCCGCACAAACCCGAACATGATCCGGCTCGTGCGAGATGGCCGAATACGTTGCTGAGTTTTATGGGCGAATAGAAGTTGTTGACGGTCGGGTATGCAGGTACAACGAGTTGATCTAGATTATGCGATATTTCTCGAGATGCCACGCTGACAAAATGGTGGCCTGGAGGAAGACCCGTAAAGTAGACCAGATTATGTGGCATTTCTCGAGATGCAGCACCAACACTGGAAAAATCACGGACCTTTTTGTGGAGGGAGGGGGAAGCCCTGCAAACCTGTGTGCTTTTGAATCGACTAATCCCCCATGCCTAAATTAACTTGTTAGTTCGTTTTATATATACCCCGGCTATGTGAACTATTGCACTGGGTACTTCTGATATCTTCACATCTTCGTAATATGTAGCTCCATGGGTACCTCCCTCTCCTCACACATATATACCCCTTCCCATGCCGCCTTTACACAGCCCATCACTCGACCATCCCTTCACTCAGCACCTAATCTCCCTCACATCATCCCCTTCCGCACCCGCAGTAGTAAGCAAGCACCACCAAACGATAAATTCTAATACCCATGTCCTTGTCCATCATTACCGCACCAAACATACGCAAAAAAGCACACAAGCCTGATAAAACAAAAAAGAAAAAGGTAGTATCGAACCCCCGTATGCTATCAAATAAGGCCCTTTACACGCATCACACACCCATGGTGAATTGGTCTTCCAACTGTATCTTCCGAAAATGAAAGCACAAACACACGCACAGCCAGCCAACCTGTTAAAAAACACCATTACCCGTCGTACATTCCTCCCACTTTCCGCCTCTTACTACTTACACATCTACTGTAAAAGACCATCTATATCCAATAATTAATATTCTGGACTTCAAGAGAAGGGAGTGTGATGCAAACCTTTCATTCTTCAGCCCCTGCGCTGTATCTTCCAGCAAGATCCCCCTCCTTGACTTGACGTACGCCGTCTTGTCCATCATATCCTTCTTACTCTGCGCCAGCTGGTCCGGCGGCTTCTCAAACAGCTCACTTAGCTGCTCGACTGCCATCTCGAGGTCCTTCTGGTTGTCCTCAAAGATATACGTATCATTGTTCCTTTCGAGGTAAAACGCAAACGCATACGTCCATTTAAGCGTCTGACGACATTCCTGTAATACAACCGAGGCTTGGTCTAGATATTGCACCTCGATCCATGACATGCCCGATGTTGACTGAAGCATCGTCATCTTCTTCTCTGTCTTGATGTAGAGGTCCTTGTCGAGTTTTGCAGAGTGGTCGTGGTTCGCGTAGCGGTTGTAGTACTGAAAGAACCGTTATTACCAATGTTAAGGTGGGTGTGCCAAGGACACTTACATGGAGATATCGCTCCAAAGACGCCCGGGATTTTGCCTGACTGTCGCGTGCTTCTGATCCGCTCTTCTCCTCGTATCGGTTGCAGTTGTACCAGCTAGTACCGTGCTCATTCCAGGGTCCCATGCACACCCAGCAAAATTCGTGCTTGCACTTTCGACTACTCGGGTGTTAGTTTGTGGTGCTATATGGGGTAGTTGAATTCTACCAGGTCATGTGGTTGCAACCACCGTTCTTCTCTATCGTTGAGACACACTTTGGGCACTCTTTTGTATGTGCTGATATCCAGTTGGCCGTCTCAGAGTCATCTTCGCACTTCTTTAACCACTTCTTGACGAGCGTGCAAGGGCACGGTAGATGATCGTGCAACCCACATCCAAAACAGAATCTATGTCCGCAATTACATGCCACCGTCGGCACGATTCTATGAAGCTCGGTTGATCGAACAGGACAATCCACGGCGTACTCGCATTCGGGAGCGGGGCACCATCGAAGGTTGGGCTTGTCGTCTACGTATGTTCGGTTTAAGAGCTCCTCATATCTAAAACACGGCCATTAGAAACCAGTATATTAGGTGCATGTCCGTACAACCCACCTAGTAAATAATCCTTGGGGAATGAGCAACTTAATGCTCTTCGAATCCACAATCCTCGCGCACCCCTCAGCTGGACACTGTATGCGGGCCGCCTCTCCTTCCTCCTTGATTTTCGAGTCCAGGTATTGTTGGTAGCAGTTGGCACAGTACCGATGGTTGCACTTCATCGCATACGTTTCCAGCCCCTTCTCGTCCTCAAAACAAATATCACACATGAACCCACGGACCTTCTCCAACTTTGGCGTCCGTGCAAACTCCAAACCCAAGCCCGCATCCTCGAGAACTTGTTCCGCCATGTCCATGTATTGCTCGATCAGCCGTTCTTTCTGCCATTTGAAGTGACGTAACAAGATAGCACATTGTTCCGACGACAGCCCCAAGATACTAGACACATCATTGATCTGCTTGTCCTGTTCTGATCGAACCTCTGAGGCCGATAGTGTCTTGAAATCCACCTCATACGCCTTCTTTTGTGGCTTCTCGAATTTAGCATCGTCGAGGAACTGGTCGTTGTCGTCATCGAACTCTGATTCATCTCGTAAAAAGTTAGTTTGGACTTCACAGTAAAAACGAGGTAGCCGCGTGCATGACAGGAACGCTATGCCAGTCCACTCCGCCTGCAAGCTCTGAAAAGAACTCACCTAGCTCACCTAAGCTGTCATCGTCGAACTCGTCTTCTGACATCTGGTCCGACATAAAGTCTTCGTCATCGCTCGACATGGCAGAGGGTGTAGCGACTGAGACGGGAGTGGCAAGTCGCTTTGCAGCCGGCTCTGGCTCTGGCTGTTGTAGAGCTGCCTTCCGTTTTCTACTGGAGGCGACCGTAGTGATGGATGAGAGGGGCTAGCTGCGTTGCTTGGATTAGGACCAAACAACGAGAAGCCAGCGTTTGTTGGGGAATAAGTAGTGAGAGATAGATATAGAGTGAGCCCTGTGGAGAAGAGAGAACAGATGGGCTATAGTGAGTGGGGCTGCCCTTAGCGAAGAATGTGGAACGGGTAGCAGTAAGTGGGTATCGCAAGCAGTAAGTGGCGAGAAAGGAGGTAATAGCTGGGCAACACGACGAATGTGGGTATCTTAGAACTTGGTGAGGAATTCTTATGTAGAATGTAGAGTCGGTACAAGGAGTGCAGTGTGGAGTATGTTGTGGTCGTTGTTGTTGGAGTTACCGAGAAGAGAGGCAGTTGCTGGGTCCAGAAGCAAATGTACGTTGTATGCCGTGCACCGACTTGGCGACGAAGAGAGTAAGTTGAACCCCACAGCAAACAGCTGTACAGAACATTCCACTCCATGGCTAACTCGAAGAGGATCCTCTTTTCGCGGCTTGGGCGGCGACTTCTGCAGCTGACAATGCTCTCAAACCCCCTTAGGTAATTCGTAAAATAAGCCGCACCGGACCTCACTGGCCACTTCATCGTTCGGTCAACGTCACGTCACCATCACATAGAATCACTCAACATGTAGTAGGTAGTTATCCGATCCTCATCCTCCCGCCCCGCAGGATGTTACGTTACACCCCTTTCTGCCAATGTCTATAATCTATTCTATCAAAACGGCTGGCACGCGTTACAACTATCACAGCATGGAAGTCTCACATGCGCTTTTTACAGCAGCAGAGAATAATACAACTCGACAATCCAAAAATGCACTCCTACTTCCAGACGAAGGTAGTAAGTAGCGTACACACAGCTACATTCACACACAGCATATCTCTTGACCACAGTACAATGGTACAATATCTGATCACTCAATAAAACCAAACGCTCCTCATCCATCACCACGCCTATATCAACCCCTAAAACCAACACAAGACAAAAATCAAAACCCCACTACGCGCCGCATTTTGCCAAAAACAAAGAATCAAATATGAAACATATAGATAGAACCCCCCAAGTAAATAAAAGACCCACAGATCATGACCTATAAATATTGGCACAAAACTATCAAGTGTTACAACTTAGAGAAAGAGCCCCCAGAAAGGAAATGGAAATGGAAAGAGGGAAACGAATACCCACTTGGAACGTGCAGTGCACTGCGTCAATGGGTCGGGTGTGATGGTACGTGTTCATAATGATCCATCGTCATCAGTATCGCTGCTTCTTGATGGCACCATACATATCGTCTTCAGCGACCCTTCTTGTTCCAGGTACAGGACTGTGATAGCTACTGTGCCCATGCCCTTGATTTGTGGGATCCTCCGACATGTATCCTCCCATCATCCCTACATATCCACCTGGATCGTCCATGCCGCCTGGCGGCTGTACTTGCGGTGAAACGTCCTCCGTCATATCCGTGGGGCTTCTCACAGGGCCGTACAGACCTGCGGTCCCAGGGCTTTTCGATGGTACGGGCGAGACCGAGTATTTCAGCGTATTACCAGTGTTTGGAGGTTCGGATAAAGGTTGATCGAGGTGCATGCCATGTTGAGGGTTAGTGAAGTTGAGATGAGGCGGTACTGAACCTTGCTGTTGATGTTGCTGTTGCTGTTGCTGTTGCTGTTGCTGTTGCTGTCCTTTAGGTCTTGTGAGGTGGGCGAGTTGGTGCTCTAACATTGAGAGGAGACCTTCTTTCGTGAATGGCTTAGGTAGGACATCGTTCATACCTATACCAAAAAATTAGCAACCTCGACCGGCGAGGGTAAATCCGGATAAATTGTACCGTTATTGAAATAGTTATTTATGTCATCCCGTCGTATGTTTGACGTCATAGCAATAATTGGTGTGTCGGCATTAAACTGTCGTATCAACGCAGCAGCAGAGCACCCATCCAGGTTGGGCATCATAATATCCATGAGGACAAGGTCGTATGATTTCCTGTTCATCTTGTTGACGGCAATGAGGCCATCATCCTACGTTTGATTAACTTAACGTCCCCACATACATACAGAAACGACCTACCGCAACATCGACTATACACTGCGCGCTCGACAAGAACTTGCTTCCAATTCTTCGGCATGTCGGGTCGTCTTCGACTAGCAGAACCCGCGGTGGCTGTCTCCAATGCGGTGTGTTTGGCGTGCTCCTTTTCCGAGTCGGTGCGGGTCGCCCAGGTGTTCCCATTGTACTATTACCTCCACTACCTTGCTGAGGAGGTGGTGTTTCGTGCCATTGTACCTGACCTGGAGGTTGTCCATTATTATTGAATGTGTTGCCCATCCCAGGGAACATGTGTTGCCCCGAATGATCCACTCCATGTACCCCATTCATTGAGTTCATCATTTGTCCGTTCTGCGAATATCCCCCATCGTAACCTCCGTCTGGTTGCTCGTGGTGGGCTATTTGGAACTGATCCACACCTGCTTGTATGCTTGGCCTCTGGAGATTTCGGTATCCTTCCATGAGACGCTGGGCTTGTTGTAATGGTGATCCGTTGCCCTGGGGGTTGTCCGCAGGAGATGTCGCTGCCGACATACCTCCCGTCTCACCAGGTGAAACCCCTTCCTCTTGGTGAGCTGCTGCGATCGGCCCATTGGTGGTACTACTGTCGTGTTTCAACGCTCGAACCTGCGCACTCAGGTCTGACAGTACCGACAGCAGCCGTTTTATTATCTCCTCATGTTGATGTATGTACACCGCCTGTGAACTCATCGCCAACTGCATGTCCTGGTATGTGTTACCAGTTTGCTCGTGGAACTTTTGCATTCGTTCATTCAGGGACTGTTGTGACTCCCTTATTTGCCGGAATCCCTCCTGGAGCTGCTCAATTTGTGCCGACCCGGATTCATCAAACTGCTGTTGCTGTTTCCGCGAGGCTGGAGCCTTGCGACGGATATTGTCAAGATTGTCTTTGCTATCCTTCGTGAATTCCGGATGTTTGAACTGCCAGCCCTTTGAAGATCAGCATCATCCTACTATTTTAAGTATGGGAAATATAAAATTAAATGCACCTCTCCACTACCAGAACCTTCCTCGGTGTTTTTTATCTTGTGAAAGTCATATCTACTCTAAAGTCAGTCTCTTCTCTATGATCCGTACATATCGTCATCGAGTTGTTCTAGAACCAGGTCAAAGTACTTATTGAGTTGACGAACGAAACTCGCAAAATTGCTGTGCTTGAAATGCTGTGGAAGGATATTCTTGGTGAAATCGTTGGTCTAGATCAAATGGAGCCAGTTAGCTTTCAAACCTTCGAAACGCGAATCGCGAATCGCGAATAGAGTTTGAAGAGAGCGCGTTCGAGTCACCGCTAAAAAAACGTACATCGACGACAATAAAGCTATCTCCAGATTGACTCCAACGCACAACATTGCTATGTGTAGGGTCCTCGAGCATTCTACATGGTGGGGAAGACTGGTCAGAGCCGTTTAATTGATCTCTTGCAAAATCCGTTCGGAAGCAGGATGGGTTCATTAGGCGCAGTGGTGGACATACTTGTAAAGCTTGCGAACCTGTAAATCACCACGCGCAACAACGTCAATAACAGTACACAAAAAGATACACTCCCATGACCACGCAGTAGGCAACCACCGCCGCTACAAGCAAGCCAACGAGAGAGAAGAGAAAACTCACGAAGTCGCTACTGCTCTGACCGGCGCTTCCTCCTCCCCCACCGCCTCCGGAGCCACTCGGATCCATATCCAGCCACAATTACAGCAAAGATGCAGGATCCAAGAATGGGACGTCAATGGAAAGACAACGTTCGTATAGTAGATTGACGTCGCAACACAAACAGGGGTAGCGCCAACTGCTTGACGGGAAGCGGAATCCGCTTATTCAGTCGGTAGAAATGGTCGATGATCTAGATTCGTAGACCCGTGGGGTATCGACAGATGGTGTTGTACCCAGTAGTTGAGCGACTCGCAAGAGTGGATCCCTGCATACGCCTTCGAGTCGTGGACGGGAGCGTGGATTTCTTGCGCGGTGAACAAGGCGTGGTGTCGTGGATGGGCTCGACGGAACAGAAGGTATCGCTGGATATGTAGGCGGGAGAGGCCAGGGAAGCCGCCACAGAAGGCCGACCCCACGGGGATGCAATTAATGTATGCTTGCTTCTCGCTGCTAGTCCCCTGTTCCTGACTGTTTCCAATTGTGAGGGATGGATATTTATGGAGTGTTGAGATGTAGTCGAGCAGTGGCAAGGGAGTGTAATAGGCGACGGATCGGAAGAACGATGCGAGGAGGATACGCAGGCGAAAGTGGCGATGGGTTGGGTTTGGCGGAGGTGGGTGGTGGATGGACGAGTGGGCTGTGGGAAGGGTGTTTACGGCGGCGATCTCGGAAGGCGAACGTGGGCTAGGTGTGTGTGAGTTGATAGCGCAATTTCTTTATATACTCACTCTACCTGCTGCCTTGCTAGCAGGAATCAAATGGGATATGGGATATGGGATTAACTATGACTCGCCCTTTCTCTGATGCTTCTCTCGCTCTTTTGAATACTTGGAGTATGTTATCTACCCGCCTTGATGACCAGCCCTCGTCGACTTCCCTCCGTCTACTCTCAGTACTCTGTTTTGTGACAAAATCGAAATAGAGATAGAGATAGAGCCTGAGGTGCTCGACAGGCGGGGTGTACTTAGAGTCGGCAGGCTGGGGGGCACAGACAGGCAAAACGACAGACAGACTTCGGGCGGCATATGATGAGTACATATGTCAAGGAAAGCGGAAACTGCTCGAAGTTCGAGGCAAGGATTTGCTTGTGAAATCGGTGAGGTCTGTCTCGATGGTGGTGGGTGTGCTGGCTGGTAAAGTTAGTAATTCTATGTAGAGGGTGCATCGCAGTAGGAAGTATTTCTGTACATCAGGCTGCCAAAGATCATTTACGTATTGTTCAAACTCATTCAACTTTCTTCAAGCCGAGTCCCAACCTCTCGCAAAGTTTTTCTCCGCTCTCTATCTTCTCCATTTTGGCTCTTGCTATTATACTGAGTTTTTCATCAGTCGTCTTGACACTTTCCGGGCTGGAAATAGTACTTTGTACTTACTCCCTTCGCAGCCATCAGCACTGGTCTCCCGTTTTGGATGCGCATATGTAACGTGTCGATCTTCTGCACACGCAGAGACCCCCAAACGAACGAACCGCTGATGGCCCATGCTGTGTGGGTGCAGACCCCAGCAAACTGCTGCTGGCTGTGGTGGTGCTGCTGACGCTGCTGGTGAACTGCAGTCCCTTGCTTGTCAAACAAAACAGGACTTCTGAACGAAGATGATAGATAATACTCAGCCTGGAACATCGGACTGTTTTCTCCTCAAAGGAACCTGTCAAATAGACTTGGTACTAAAACTAAATGCAGCGCACCTCGATCTCGCACATCCCAACATACCCATTTCAACAAAAAACAATGCGAGCTTGACCTAAATGCACCAATCATACTTTGGTGGAGGCGAAAGACAATTCATATGGGTCTACCCGTGTTGAGAGTATTCTCAGAAGTGTATATCTCAATTTTGAAAGTTTTCATGTATATCACTGGCCCTTGCAGTCCCCACAGCACATGAGACTTGTAATAGTTAATACCCCACGAAAAACTGACGAGAGTTCTGCATTAATAGATTAAGTACTATTCATCCTAAACCGTATGTATGAGGAGGTACCCCCAGTGTGTGCCCAATTGTCCACACTCTTCTAACCAAGAATAATGTACCAGTGACATTATCCACGAATCACTTCTCATTGCAAGTCCGTACGACCTAATCACTCGTGTGTGCAACCACCGTTACAGCTCTGGTGTTCCTTACTCATATCCGAGTTGATGTCAAGGGTGAAGCCGCTATTTAACGTTCTACACTCCTAGACCCCACCACTTCCTACACCACCACGAAATAATCACAATGTTACACCTCCGCACATCTCTCATTCTGCGATCTGCCATCACCAGCAGCAGACGCACGTTTCACCACTCCAAAATCCTCTCCATCAAAGCCGGCGATGCTTTTCCCGACGTCGAGCTGATGGAGGATAGGCGAGTACCCGCTCCCACCGCTGCCACAACGCCTACTGACAGAACAGCCCCGGAAATAAGCTCTCGCTCGCACGTCTGCTGCAGAAGCAAGATAAGGCTATCGTGGTTGGGGTTCCTGCTGGTGAGAATCGTTCTGCGTCCCAACCTTCAATTCAATTGCTGAACTTTGTTGATATGTATAGCTTTCTCTCCCGCTTGCTCGGCGACTCACATCCCTGGTTATATCTCTGCGAAGTTTGGCATTCCAACTTATGTGGTTTCGGTCAATGACCCGTTCGTAATGAAGGTCGTTCCTCCTCTCCAACCCAGAGCCTAGCTGTTGCTAAGTGCATAAATTCAGGCTTGGAAGGAGTCCCTAGTGAAAGACGCCACTGCAGAAGAGTTCCGGTTTCTCGCTGACTCGGCAGGTTCCCTGATCAAAGCTCTTGACATGGAATTCGACAGTGAGGCAATCTTCGGCAACAAGCGTTCTAAGAGGTTTGCTTTGTACGTGCAGAACGGCACGGTCAAGAAAGTGTTTGTGGAGCCCGATAATACTGGTGTCAGTGAGAGTGCGGCGGGCAAGGTTCTTGCCGCAATCGCTGAGCGTAGCAAGTAAGATGGTACATACACGAGCTGAAGCTGAGCTTTTTGTACGCCACCAACAAGCAGATCTGTCAAATTTGCTTTGCTTTGGGCTTGCATTGCTTTGGGCTTGCATTGCTTTGCTTACCTTGTGCAACTCCCTGTGCGCCACTTCTTCTTGCGCTAGTCTTTGCCACTGATGTAGTGACATCTGATTCATCACCGGCGTGCCGGCCCTTCGTAGTGCATTAGCTATAGATATATCGCCACACTCTAACCTTCTCCTCGGCTCACCAATCTGATAACGTGCCGGGGAGAAATGGATAGTTATCTTAGATCGCAGGTCCCCCACTCCTGCACGCCGCACTGCCTCCATGAATGCGATTGATTGATTCGTGAATGTGAGACATAGGCGAGAAGAGAACAGATTTCTTTGCCGTCACGAGAGTTCTCTTCGCCAAGGTATCAACTTCTTGTCCACCCAGGTTCTTACCAAGCGAAGAGGTTCCAGAAAACGGGTATTGGTCCTACCCGAATAATAACAGACGGATAGGAAAACGGCAAGAAATTACCCACAGTCCTCTTGTAAATTCAGATAAAGGAGATAGAACGACCTTTTTATCTGCAGATGTGACGTGAAGGAATTTTTTTGTCCAACTTGAGGTCGGTTTACATTGCCCATTGAGAGGCCCCTGCTCGAAATCAGTCCGGAGTGCAAACACTCCGTCACTATCCCAACCAACCACCTTCACCAACAAGCACAACCCACCATTCTAGGGCTCTCCAAGGGCCGCTGTGGGCACTTTTCGACACATCCTCCGACCATCGCATTTCTCATCGTCTCATCTCTCCTCTCCTTTACCTTTGCCCGCCCCCGTCCCCTCATATCATCGTCATCATCTTCTAAATCTCCCGGTCGACGACAACGACGTTCACGAAATTTCCATAGCTCAAAAGCTTTAATCGATTGCCCCAACAACAGCAACGGCAACTACGTCGGGCCAAACTTGTTTGTGAAGAAATTACTCTCCTTCCTTTTAATATCCTCGCGAATACTGCCTCTTCGGCGGTATCGACTCCTCATCGACGACCACGGCGTCGTCTACAATTCCAAAGCTTCCTATGGCGGACCATGTGCCAGCCCTTGAAGCCGAGATCGACTATGAGAGTCTTGGGGGCGGAAGTTTGGCGTCGAACCTATTGGCGGGAGCGTTCGCGGGAATCATGGTACTATGTTGCGGCTCCTTTGGTGACACGGAGAGGATTTCTAACCCGTGTTTTCAGGAGCACACTGTAATGTACCCAATTGATGCAATTAAGGTTTGTTTGATATCCCCCTCCCTCTCCTCTGGTGGGGGGTTGACAGTGGGTTGTGGGTTAGACTAGGATGCAGATTGTCAATCCATCTCCAAGTGCAGTATACTCCGGGATTGTTCACGCGGCCGGACAAATCTCGTCTACTGAGGGGATCCGATCGTTGTGGCGAGGAATCGCCAGTGTGGCTGTCGGCGCAGGTGAGCTTTTGTTCACCCTACCCTTACCCCCACCCCCGACGATGCGTTCTTTATCTGATTGATAGCAACCAATCAGGTCCCGCGCATGCCATCTACTTTGCAACGTACGAGAGCGTAAAGCATAATCTGGGCGGTAATATTGGCGACGAGCACCACCCGTTCGTATCCGGCTTTGCTGGGGCATGCGCCACAACTGCGAGCGATGCCCTCATGAACCCGTTCGATGTTGTGAAACAGCGGATGCAGGTGCACGGGTCAACGTACACGTCGATTGCGGACTGCGCAAGGACGGTATACCGCAACGAGGGTTTCGGTGCCTTCTACATCTCGTACCCCACAACGCTGGCAATGACGATTCCATTCACGGCGATACAGTTTGCAGCTTATGATTCGCTTTCAAAGGTGTTGAATCCTCGCAAGAAGTACGATCCGCTGTCGCATTGTGTTGCGGGAGGACTCGCGGGGGCATTCGGTGCGGCGTTGACGACGCCGTTAGATGTGATCAAGACGCTGCTGCAGACTAGGGGGACGGCTAGGGACGAGCGGATACGGAATTGTAAGGGCTTGCTTGATGCCGCAAAAATTATCCACGACAAAGGGGGGGTGCGCGGGTTTTTCAGAGGGCTACAGCCAAGAGTTGTTACCACAATGCCGAGTACGGCGATTTGCTGGTGAGTCTTGCTACGCTGGGTGGTAGGGAATTGATTGAAAGCTGATGCAGGCGACAGGACTGCATATGAAATGGCAAAGTTCTATCTCGTCCGCAACAACAGCGAAACATCATAATAGATGCATAGCTCATTTACAACGCAAGCTACCACCAACCGTCAACACAATCCAACCCACCGCGTCCAGTCCGGGGGACACATCAGGAGGCTTTTCTTTAAATATATTGGTAGAATGGGGGGATCAACCACTGAGTATCATTTTTGGCGGGGTAGGGAAGAGGGAAATGGACGAGGAATGGAGGGTGTTTTGGGAAAAAGTTGCTTTTTCATCATCCTTATTATTTGTGTGTATAAAAGTTTTTTCTCTTGATATACAATCTGGGGTATTTTTTCTTTCAGGGTCTGCGGTTTGCCTTTTATTTCCTGGAGATTGCATGTTGTGTGCGGCTTTATTGTTATAGATATCTTTGTGTATGGGTCTGCGTGTCTGCTTGCGTTTCTTGCTGACTGCTGGGGGGTGCTGGGGATACTCTAGAGGCGTGAGCGGACTGGGTGGAGACGGAGAAATGAGGAGGGTATAATGTGGCAATCTCCACGTGGGTTTTCTGGGGGGCGTGATGGCGGTGATGTGTGCATGGTGGTGGTGATGGTGGTGGCGGACAATCGCAGGAGATCAATCCCGCGGATTTAAAGAATCTGATAACCAACCTTCCCCGACTGGATCTGATATCTTTCCCAGAGCTAAATTACCCGGCATACCCCGGAACCACCCCGTGGGGTCCATCTGTCAACTCAAGCTCACCACACTACCAGCGCAATTGACAACCCTCCCCCCTACCACCTCCTCGCTGCGTCCTCAACAAACAAACTCACCCAATGCCCTCCCAAGTCGGCATAGTAGTGGCCGCTGGCCGGTGTCTCCAAACCGTTAAAGTGCGCATCTCAAAACAAAAATGGAATTCCCACATCCGCAAAGTGCCTTTCCTCCCATCCCCCTCTCACTCCCCCACTAACACTTGCAGGACTACACCATCCATAAAACCCTCCTCTGCGATGACTACCTCAACGCGTGTGTCCTGGGGGACGTAGTCCGCATCGAGTCCGGCCTGCGCACGTCACGTACAAAGCGGCATGTCGTGGACGAAGTCGTATCCCCGATGCGAACTGGAACGGAGCGGATACAGCCTGAGGGAATTGTGGGGTGGTTGAAGCGGCGGGAGGAGAAACGGGCTGTGAAGTTGTTGAAGATGCCGGGGGTTGAGGTAGCGGGTGTGGGCGAGGGCGGGGTGGTGGGGGAGGTGCTGGGGGTGAAGGTTTATGGGGTTCGGGTGAGGACGCAGGGGGAGGTGGTGGATAAGGGGCGGTGGAAGGGGTTGTGGAAGGGGGTGGAGAGGAAGAAGGAGAGGTTGGGGGATAAGTGGATTGAGGGGAAGGGGTTGCCGGTGAAGGAGGCGCCAAAGGTTGAGGGGAGCGAAGCACCGCAGGTTGAGGCTACGGCTGCATAGGATTTGCAGGGTGTGAAGGGAGGGGGTGAAGATAAATCCACCAAAGGTAGTAGAAGATGTACAATACGTAGAGCGTTATAACAAAAGTACCAGTAGATCCGCAACCCCAATCCAATCGCGTCTAGTGTGCCTCTTCTAATATCCAACCTACCATACCCCCCATATCCACAGACTGGAGCTTCTATTTCCCCACCATAACCCTAACCTCCTAGATCATACTCCACCACCCTCCTCACCTGTCCTCCGTCGCCTCTTCACCTACTACCCGTCTTCCCGCCGAAACCCACGACACTATGGCAGCACCCGGCATCACAGCCGCCGCGCTCGAGTCCGCAATCCGCGAGAAGCTACAGGCCACACACGTTGAGCTCGTAGACGTTTCCGGTACCCCACCTCCGTCCATCACCACGACCCCGCTAACTCCACCCAGGTGGCTGCGGCCAAATGTTCGAAACCGTCATCGTCTCCCCTCTATTTTCCAAAAAAGCGTCACTAGCGCGACACCGACTAGCCAACACTGCGCTGAAAGACGAGATCGCGCAGGTGCACGCGTGGTCGCAGAAGTTATATACACCCGAGGAGTGGGAGGCGCGATCACAGTCCGCAGCTTAAGGGGGGGAGAGGGGAATGGAAGAGGAAAGGTTTGGAGTGTTGAAATGCTCTATATTATTACTCCATACTGCATAAAAAAATTACCACTGCGCTACTAAAACAAGCCCAAGATATCCTGATTCGACTTCTTCTCCTGCTGCTGTGACATTGGTGCACCCCCGCCGATATCTAGTCCTTCAAATCCTCCACTCAGCCCACTCCCACTCCCACTCCCTCCGTCGAGACCAAATAAATCTTCTAACCCACCTCCGGGTGGTGCTGTCGCGATTGGACTTTGCACGCTCATAAGCTCTTCCAGGCCAACTGGCGGGGTGTGCACCGCCGCACTAGCCGGTGCAGCGCCATCAAAGTCAATATCCAGTAGGTTCTCGATATTACTTTTATTCTGGCCCGCGACTGCTGCGGCAACTGGGTTCTCGGCCATATTCTCCCTCTGTTCTTCAATGGCGCGCCTCATCAGGCCGCCTAGACCCTTGCCTCTTCTGACTTCCATGAATGCAGCCGGTGGTTTGTGGTACACCGAGGCGAGGGTGCTGAGCTCAGCCAGGAGCTGGTCGAGCAGGCCCTGCGGGAGGTTCGGGATCGTGCTTGTAATTGGTGGTTTGTCGGCAAGGATCACCTGCGAGGCGATGGCGTTGTCGGGGTTGATGGAAAGGAGGCGCCAGTAGATGTATGCGCGGTCGCGGATATCAGGGTTGTCGCATTCGCTAGTTGCTTCCTTGAGGACGGTTTGGAGGAGCTTCTGGGACTCGTCGCGCTTTGCCGGGGATTGGAAGGTTTTGAGGAAGAGCTTTACGACGGCGGTGAGGATTTGTAGTTGCACCTGTATGAGTATATGTCAGTGACAGGGCGGATATGGGAGGGGGGAGAGGGAGGAAGGTACCTGGCTGTATTCATCTTGGAAACCCTCGACGAATGAACTTAGGATCTCGCCAGCGTCGTTGATCTTTTCTGCGTACTCCCCGACGATCCAGATTAATGCACCTCGGGCGTTGGGCTCGTCTACTTCGTCAATATTTTGGCATAGTTTAGGGATGATGCCTTCATAGCCGGGATATTTGCGGAAGATGTCCTGAGGGAACCATTAGAACGGCATCCAGAGAAGTACCACAATGAACAGACCTTGACCACCACAATCGCCTCCTGAACTACGTAGTTGACCTTGGTATTGATTAAATCCAATAGTACAGTCACGCATCGTTCTGCCGCTGTGTCAATCTTAATGGCACACTGTCCGATCGCTTTGACAGCCCGTTTGACAAAGTCCATGTCCACCTCCAACGCATACTCCTTCAACTCCATCAAAAGCTGGTCAATATTCTTCTCGTTTGCTATCCGTATCATGATGTCAAGCTTCTCTAACTTGACATAGGGTGGGTCGTTGTATTTGCAGAAGAAAACACGTATCTCCTTGGTCAGGATATCCGGCTGTGCTTGAAGAAGAAGGTTGATATTTCGCAGGGCGACATACTGTACTTCCGGTTGCGAGGAGACAAGCGTAACTGCTGCGTATGAGCTCCCCTGTTCCTGTTTGGTGGGTAAGACATACTCACCTAACGGGGGTGCCATCTTTCGTAGATATTGCTTTTCCATGTCTGGTGCTATGCCTTGCATGTGCAGAAAGACCACCTTGACAGCCGCCAAAACTACACTAGGATTCACATGCTGAAACTGAGGTACAACCCGTTCACAGATATGTTCCCTTTCCTTGATATCATTCGTACTATACTCGCTCAGTGTAGTTAAGATTGTCACTCGTCCCCACCTTCGCCTATCAGCATTTCCATCCGCATCGTAGACCAAGAACACCTACTCCGTACACTCATTTAGGGCCATGAGCAGCTTTTTCAGCGTTGCAGCCGTGATCCTCAAAGCCCTCGTTTCCGGATCCGACTCATTAATCTCCGCCAGCGCTTGTACTGAGTTTGCAACAACCATCGGATTTGAATCTCCAATCATCTCCTGCAGAATTTCCAGGAAGCCGCCTTCAATGCACACACTTGGGTTTAGATCAAAGAACTTGGCAACACATATCGCAGCCGTCTTTCGTACGTAGGGTGACTCGTCTCGGAGCGTCTTGCGCAATGGCGCCTCCATGTAATCCACGATCTTGTCTACCCGAATGCAGCCCATGGTTCGAATTGCCAGCGCGCGAATAAGGGGGTTAGGGTCTTCCGAGTCCTGTCGATCGTAGGGGGTAAGCATATCGCAAGCATTACACAACCAGGTCACAAACTTGCACAAAGGTGTTGACGGCGAGGATACACAGGTCCGGATGTGTCTTTGCATAGTTCCTGCCGAGCCACATAAGCAGAAGCTCTCCGCCTTTGCAGCTCCAAGATTGCTCTCACATTAGGTAAAGATACACCAGCTTCTTCTGGTCCAGGTCGTTCGTGGCCTATTCCCGTCAGCTCCACGTTTCTTTATGCTCCCAGCGAGAGGTATACCATGTTCTTGATGATATCTGGAAACAATGCCGAAACGTCTTTCCCCAGCGTCATGGAGGCGATTGTGCTGCGGATAGCTTCCTTCCTGTCGGCTCGCTCGTATCAGCGGGCACATCCCCGAAATCAACCGTAGTAGCCCAACCTCTCATGCGAGTATTGCGAATTGAGACCGTTTCGTAGCTCGAACGTCTCGCCTTTTCTTGGAGCGGTGGGAAACATGCTGCGTATTCTGTTGGCGGCCATTGCAGTGGAGGTGTTGGTATGTATGTGGGTGAGATGACCCCTCTATCCACTGTAGTCTGTGGGAGCAATTTCCGTGGAGCTTAGAAATTGTACAGAAAGTGGCGAGGTGGAGGACAGAGTTGTTGTGCGGGGTAGAAGGGCGCTGGTATTGAGAATGATAAGATTGATTGGAGCACTGGGGGTGGAAGTGAGTTGAGTGAGACATCGCTGTCCATTGAACAAGCATTTGAGATACGGCTTGGCATGCCTAATGCCGACCTCTCCGCCATTGCCAGCAGTTCTCGAGCTCAACTCTCACCACATCGTCTAAACATACACATACAAATGGTCGGTTCTACCGTTTCATTTCTTCACACAAACATTTTGTTTTAACCCTCTTTGCAGGCAAAGTTTGAGATCCCTAATTTACGAAACCTCTTCGCCGCCTCTAGGACAGAGGAAGAAGAGAGGACTTACAGTCGGACTGCTGTGAGCTCTCCCGTCATCCCCGCTACCCCCGGATTATTAACCACAGATTTCAGTTTTACAATCTATTGTTGTTCGTAACTTCAATTGCCGGTTTCAGTTTTATAGCACAACACGTTGGAAGGGCAAAACAGTTAAGATGATGCCATTATCGAGAGGTACATAAGCCAATGAATTCCTTCCAGCCTGGTAGTGAACGCCGCAAAACCCTGACAAACCGCCAATTAGACAAACAGTCGTGAAAAAAACAACCCATGTAAACCCGGTATCATACACAGCCATCATCAGCAGCTAGGAAACAATAATGGTGGGATCATTTTTAGGAGGATTCATCAGTCGGAATCGTCATCACTCTGGTCATCCAGAAAGTCAAGACCCTCGAAACCGCGCGATTTCTGGGTCTGACCCTGTCAGTCTTTGTACAATTATTCGACGGCATGTTAGGTAGAACTTACCAGTTTCCTTCCCGAAGTCGAAGCAGAAGTAGCCTTCCCAGCTCTAGTGGTGACTTGCTCGTCGCTTTCTTTCCCCCAATCCGTTGCGCCCTTTTGAACCCATGCAACCTCTGCTGCAAGTTCGCGGTCTTCTTTGATCTTCTTGGCTTTGGCCATCGAGTATTGGCCCGTCATCCCCACCTCCTCAAGAAGGCCCTTGAGATGATTGATCTTTTCCTTGGGGGAATCGTATTTGGCTAGCTCCCGAGACCAGAACTTGCGTACCTGATGGGTGGTCAGCTATATTCATACCGCAAAGGAGAGGCTGCATACGCCGCATTTTAGAAGCCAGCCTTGTAACGTCTTGATCTTTTCTTCGTCAGGAGAAAGATCCTTGCCCTACACTCATGTATCAGTGTGATGACTTGATCTCAGGAATATGTGGGATCATACTGGGGCTTTCTCCTTCTTGGGCTTTCCGGCCGCTTTGGGTTTCTTGGTCACGTCCCCAGTGGTGGTAGTACTGCGAGAACGACTCTTCTTCTTCGCCGGCGGAGGTTCATCGAGAACAATCGACATTTCACTTTCGTCGCCAGACAGTCCTCCCGCACCTGGTTCCCCATTCACAGGCTCATCTTTTTCGCCTTTGCCTTCGAGGAGGTCTACCTTTTTGGCCTTCGGACTGGCCTTCTTTGGGCTAGATTTGAGCTTTTTGTTGCTGCCGATCTGTTCCGCATCGCTCTTTCTGGCTCGCTTCTTCGGCGGGACTTCGTCAAAGTTATCTGGAATATCTGACAGCTCGCTCTCGTCGTCTACCGTAGCTGGGGCCTCGACCTTGGGCTTGGGAACGGCTTCTTCGACATCTTCGACATCGTCTTCATCGTCGACCGCTGTCTTCGCCTTCGCCTTCGCCTTCCCCTGTTTCACCGCTGGTTTCTTCTCTACTGAGGGTTTCGCAGCTCCCCTCTTGCGGGCTTTGGGAGCTACATCTTCTTCCTCTTCGTCTTCCTCCACGTCGCCGTCTGCTGGTTCGGAGGTGACAGCCTTCTTTGCACGAGGTTTAACGGCGGGTTTTGCGGTGGGTTTACGTCCACGCTTCTTTTTCTCTGGAGGCGACGATTGGGGCTCGTCTTGCGTGGAAGGCTCTGGGTGGTTTGCAGATTGTATATCCTGGGCACCTGATTAACAAGTCCAAAGTGGCATCGCGCAGCTACGACAACATACCACTTCCTGCATAACAATCGCTTTTGATCGGTCCTTCCAATACGGATCCAGCTTAAAGTATTCCGATCCTAATCCTAGCTCCTTTTCGACTACTGTCCTGATGTACCGCAGAGTGACCGCGTCGCGGTCGTCGCGAAAGGCGGTCGCGACAGCTTTGCGAAGCGCGCCGGCAACGACAGCATCCTGGCTTTCGTCGCGGTCGTCGTTGGACCTCATGGTGGATGAGCGATTGAGTTGAGACCGGAGTTGCGTGTGACTTAGCGCGTCTATGGTATGGGATGTGAAACGCAAATGGAGATGCTGGTGTGGGTCGGGACGAGTGTCCGGGACACCGCAGATCAGCCTATGATTCGTAGCATGAGCCGCGCAAAGGTAAAGTACTCTACATAGCACTCTCGGGATTATCACCTAAAACAATGATCTCCAGCAATATATTCTCCGATCGTTTTGACGTGTTTTCGTGGTCACCGACTCGAATCAAACAGAACAGGTAAGCATGTTGCCATTTTGTCGTTGAGATTGAAATTCTCACCGAGTGATTCACTCTGCATCAGTCGCTCTAATGATCCGCAACTACGTCACTATCCCATGTCAACACCAACCGGCCCTCGAAACCACGTTACGAGGGATTAACCATTTCCGACACTTCTCCTCCTCAATCTCTCTTCTCTCGTTTTTCCTTCTTCCATCCGAGTAACTTCCCTCTCCCCCTCGCTTAGCATCTCTCATACAACATCCCAACGTCATTTCATCTTTCATCCGCCATTAGTTTACTATATCCCGCCACCAAACACGTTTCCACCAAAATAGTGGACTCGACTCACAAGCTTTATTCCTTTAAAACGCAAACGCCTCGAAAATATCTTCAATCAGAGAGACTCCCAATTGCACACCGACTTTTTTCATTCAGTTTCAACCAAATACAAGGCAAACCTGTGCACCAGTACTGCAGAACGCCTAATCTAGAAGTTTCCACCCCAGCACCCTACCGCTATATATACCGACGACTCGACTAAACACCTCTACTGACTACAGCAGCAACCGCAGCAACAGCCATGACGACAGACACAAAGCCAAAGCAAGAGCACAACCTCATTATGGTGAGCAACCGCTTGCCAATTACCATCAAAAAGAAGGACAGCGGAAACTACCAGTACAGCATGTCCTCGGGTGGTCTGGTCAGCGGCCTGTCCGGCATGACCAAGACAACGACTTTCAGTTGGTTTGGGTGGCCGGGTCTCGAGCTCCCCGAGGGCGATATTGAGAAGGTCGAGACAGAGTTGAAGGATCAGTATAACGCTGTGCCGATATGGCTGCCGGACGAGATGGCGGATAGACATTGTAGGCTATTCCCTCACCTATGAGACTGTTTGGAGAGAAGCTAACCAGTTTAATTTGGCAGACAATGGTTTTTCTAGTAACATTACCACACCAACATAACTTGAGAGTTGCGAATTAACTCACATTTATAGATTCTATCCTCTGGCCATTATTCCACTACCACCCTGGGGAAATCAGCTTCGATGAGAACGCATGGATAGCATACCGCGACGCAAATCGCATCTTTGCTAAGGAAGTGGCGAAGGCGGTGAAAGACAATGACATAATTTGGGTTCATGACTACCACTTGATGCTTATGCCGGGTATGCTGCGAGAAGAGCTCGGTGACAGGGTGAAGAACGTCAAAATTGGGTACTTTTTGCACACACCATTCCCCAGCAGCGAGATATATAGGGTACTTCCGGTGCGACAAGAGGTACTGCAAGGCGTTTTGCATTGTGATTTGCTTGGTTTCCATACTTTCGACTATGCTAGACACTTTTTGAGCTGCTGTTCGAGAATATTGTGTGTTACTCCCCAATCGCATCCTCTCACGACGGCAACTAACCAGCTTGTACAGAGGTCTCACCACCACGCCTAATGGTGTGGAGTACAAAGGCAAACTAAGGACAGTTGGTGCTTTCCCCATTGGTATCGACCCGGAGAAGTTCGCAGAGGGCTTGCAGAAGCCTTCGGTACAGGAACGAATCGCCCAGTTGGAAAAGAGGTTCCAAGGCATCAAGCTTATTGTTGGTGTCGATCGTTTGGACTATATCAAGGGTGTACCCCAGAAGCTGCATGCTCTGGAAGTGTTCTTGAACGAACACCCCGAATGGATAGGCAAGGTGGTGCTTGTACAGGTAGCAGTGCCTAGCAGAGGAGATGTCGAGGAGTACCAGAACCTCAGACAAGTCGTGAACGAACTTGTTGGACGCATCAACGGGCGTTTTGGTGAGCAAAACCCGCTAATATATCTGCTACATGCCATTCTAATTGATTTAGGGACGGTGGAATTCATGCCTATACACTTCATGCACAAGAGCGTCGCTTTCGACGAGCTTATTGCACTCTATGCCATTTCGGACGTCTGCCTTGTCAGCTCGACGAGAGACGGCATGAACCTCGTCTCGTATGAGTATATCGCGACTCAGCAGAAACGTCATGGTGTGATGATCTTGTCCGAATTTACTGGAGCAGCACAAAGTCTCAACGGTAGTATTGTCGTCAACCCATGGAATACCGAAGAGCTCGCGAACGCAATTAACGAGGCCATCACGCTACCAGCAGATCTGAGAAAGGTCAACCACGAGAAGCTGTACGCTTATGTTACAAAATATACGAGGTATGCCATCGGCGTTGCGCGTCAATGTGAGTTTGTGCTGATTAATGGGTGGCAGTGCATTCTGGGGACAGTCGTTCGTAGGGCAGTTGACGTCCATTGCAGATCAGGCAAGGAAGCAGGAGGCTATCGATGCGAGCCCGTAATAGACCGTCGGAGTTTTAAGGGTTGTCGGAGTAGGCGGGGGGATTGGATTGGATTGGGCGCCTAGGGATTTAGGGTTACGTATGTTTCTTTGTTGATGTCGTGTAAAGCGCCACAGGAAATTTAGAATGCAATTTTGCTCATTTATCACACTGACCGACCCGCATTGAATGTACTTGAATACGCACCTTTAGCATGAGCAAGCGAAGTGACTTTGAAGTGCAAATAAGTAAGTTCTTGGGGTTGGAGATGACCGAAATGTACCGACGTTGAGATCTGTGTGACATGGATGTGGAGATCCGCGCGCCAAGTTGATGGTAAATGGGTGGTTGAGTGGACGGATCAAAAATAGTTTGCCTCCGTCTCATGTGCACGTTTCTGAATTGACGATTTGCTCCGCCATCATTCCCATGCAACACCCGTCCATGGCTTTGCTAAGCTCTTCCACCGCCTCCCACAGCTCCATTTGCTTTTCGTACCTTTTTCTTTCTTTGGTTTTGGTTGATCAACTCCTCGTCTGTTCCTGTCACTAACATAACCACCGTACCCCAAAAACGAATGCTGCTGGCAGTTTCCCCATCACCCTCGCCACAATCATCATCATAGCGATGATGAAACTAAAATCCTTCTCGTCCCTTCAAAAAACCTACGACCAAGCCTACCTCACCTGTTCCACCGCCGTCTGTTCCGCCCCGAATCCCCCCCTCGCATTTACTGACACAACAAAGGTCTACTATGAATCCCTCACCAATACTACCGAAGCTCTCCGCAGCTGGCAGGAATGTCTCTCGCAACTCAACGCCGCCTCAATCCCCTCCTCATACCGCCCAAAAACACAGACCGAGCATGCACTACTAAAGAGTCTCCAGAGCCTACGGGAGCAGTGCGAAGACCGTATCGGGCTACTGAAAGCGATCATTGAGAGCCGGAAGGAAGCGGGCGGGGTAGACTATGGGCCGCCATTATTATCACCGGCGATACTACCAGAGCGACCACCGACTGCTGGTGCGACGCTACGCTCACAGGCTGCGCCTACGCTGCGGCCGACGATGGCGAATCAGGCAATACAGAGGAGTCCTAGTCCGGATAAGAAGACGGGGTTCTTGTCGACGCTACGGCCGCCGAAGAAGAGTAGGGAGAGCGGGTCGTTTGATTCTTTGCGGAAGAGTGGGGGTCCTAAGGCAGCGGCGCAGGCGGCGACATTGGCTTGGAGCTCGATTTCGAGGAGGGAGGGGGAGGCGATGAGGGAGAGTCTTGCTGTGCCCGGGATGGAGACGGTTACGAGGAGACCGGAGATGGGAGGGAGGAGCAATACTGTTGAGTTGCCGGTTAGGGAGAGGAGGCCGAGTTTCTCTGCGGCGCCGCCGGGGGAGCAGAAACGTGAAGAGCAGAAACATGAGGAGCAACAGGAGAGACTACCAGGTGTTCGGCAGAGGCCACAGATGGGGCGGGTCAAGACTAGACCTAGGAGCTCGCTGTTCCCAATGGGAAGCCCTACGCATGATGCATTTGACGACTCTCCACCGCCGCCACCTCCACCACACAAAGTACCGGTTGCGAGGCCGGGCTTTACACCACCACAGAGGAAACCGGTTCCGAGGAGTGATTTTTACCCTCCGGATCAGGATTATGACCATGAATCAGATGATATCCCTCCTCCCTTACCTCCCAAGCTCCCCCCGAGGCTGGATAGACTCAAGAAACTTCAGGACAACCGGCCTGGGAAGATGAGGGTGAGATCCGTGTCGGACAGTGGAACACGGGCTGAAGACCGACGTCCGGAAAACGTGTCACCGACCTCGCCATCCACAGACACCAGCCGTAGAGATTCGCCTCTTGATTCGCCAACGGGTGAACAAGAGGACGATACGCGTCCCAGCACCGCTACCTCCGAAGACCGAGAATGGGCCGACCGCGTTGCAAAAGCCATAAAGTCCATCGGCCGAGGCGTTGACCCCACAGCAGTAGAGCAAGTAGCAAACGAGATCGTCGTCAAAGGAGATGAGGTACACTGGGACGACGTAGCTGGTCTCGAAGGCGCAAAGCTTGCCCTAAAAGAGGCAGTCGTCTACCCTTTCCTCCGACCTGACCTCTTTTCAGGCCTGCGAGAACCCGCAAAAGGCATGTTGCTTTTTGGCCCCCCCGGCACCGGAAAAACCATGCTCGCTCGAGCAGTCGCGACTGAAAGTAAGAGCACCTTCTTCTCCATCTCCGCCAGCAGTCTTACAAGCAAATACGTTTGTCCCCCCCCCCTCCCTCCTCATTCTCTACTAACGCCCCTTCCTAGCTCGGCGAATCCGAAAAACTAGTCCGCGCGCTCTTCGCCCTCGCAAAAGCGCTCGCCCCATCAATAATCTTCGTCGACGAGATCGACTCGCTCCTTTCTGCACGAGGCGGGGGCGAACACGAAGCCACCCGCCGGATAAAAACCGAGTTTCTAATCCAATGGAGCGATCTTGCGCGTGCCGCTGCTGGCAAGGAACCCTCTCACGGTGACCCCGGCCGCGTCCTTGTTCTCGCAGCTACAAACCTCCCCTGGGCCATCGACGAGGCTGCGCGCCGACGTTTCTCGCGGCGTCAATACATCCCGCTGCCGGAAGCTGAGACAAGAAAGAAGCAGTTGGGGAATTTACTGGGGCACCAACGACATGCGCTGGGGGAGGAGGAGATGGAAAGGCTCGTAGAGCTGACGGGCGGGTTCTCGGGGAGCGATATCACTGCGCTTGCGAAAGATGCGGCGATGGGGCCGTTGCGGAGTCTTGGTGAGCGGTTGCTCGAGATAGGGGTGGAGGATGTGAGAGGGATTGGAATGGCAGATTTTGAAAAGAGTCTTGAGAGGATACGGCCCAGCGTTGGTGAGGAGGGATTGAAGAGGTTTGAGGAGTGGGCGGAGAAATTTGGGGAGAGGGTTTAGTGGGGGAGGTGTTTTTGGTATGTATTGTTTTCCTTTTGTACTACCTTTTTGCCTTTCGTTTTATAGGCGCTTTGGGGTGTTTGCTTGCTATGTATGTATGGTTTTTGAGGGGGCGGAGAGGATGTGTATTGATATGACATGAGGCGTTACAGGGGGGTTTGGAGGATGTCTATACTTGTTGTACTTGTACTCTACATAGAGGCTTTAGATACGGGTTGTACAATGCAGTACCTACGGTTGGCGAGTCTGCACTGGGATAGATATTTCACCGTGCTTCAGCAGAGAGGGAAAACATGACACTGACAAGATTAGAGGGACAGCGGGTTGAGTGATGGATGGGCCTGCGCGGAGAGAGCAGACCGAAAAAGCTAGCGCTCGATCCTTCAGAAGGAACACGCCACCCAATCTTGAGGAAAGAAGAGCTCCGAGGGATACCATGTTATCCTGAAACAAACAAAACAACGTGGTGCTTCCAAATACACTACTGTAGGGCGGATTTCGAGTGCGGTCATCACGTGGCGTTGGGTTAGGGTTGAGCGGCGGAGCCGCAGTCACTCTACTTCTTGTATACGTGTCAAATAGATGAATAGACAAGTCAATATACGCATCACCAATTTGGCAGCTGCACCATAAGTCGACGTACGCTTCCCTCTGCGCCAGGATTGGTCCAACAACTACGGGGGGCTCGAATAAATACATAAGCCTCACATGGGTTTGAAGTGAGGCTATCATGTATTATTAAGTTGATGTGGTGCTGTTTCAATTTGCAGGCAGATATGTGGAAAACTAATCTGTTAGCAACACTGAAATGTAAGCCTGTCTGATTTGACAGCAGCACAAAGTCTGGGAAGGTTGGTAGAGTTGACAGGCTTGCAGTAGTGTTTAATGCTAGCACAGTGGTTAGGTTCATAGGTTTAACAACCTGACATCAACCTGTTGGTAGTAGAGGGTGTTGCTGTGATGATAATTTTTTCATTACAGTGTAGAGCTGCAGATTTCACCAGCTTCCCATCTTTACTGCAGCATATAGCAGCAAGTGTTGGAATTGGGATGATGGATTTGTCACTTTTAGGATCTACTTTCATCTCCAGATTATATTCCCACTGCTCCCATAATTTTTATGTGTATACATGGGTGTGAGGCATGCAGTTGCTGTATATGGTGGTGATTATTGTGATGGTGATGGTGATGGTGATGGTGATGGTGATGGTGATGAGAGTGGTGGTTGTCAATGGCAGTCTGCTGCGGCGATAGCTGCTACGGCGATGGCTGCCGCCACGGCGATGGCTGCCGCAGCGGCCATCTCTTGACAATCTGACAAACCTGACAGGCTGACATGAAGGCCATTAGGCTGTCACTCAATACACCTGTAAGGCTTGCAATGGACTGCAAGGTCAACAACTGTGATAGCCAAAAATACCTAACAGCCTAGGAGTGAGGAAAACATGTCAAACTAGGTTGTCAAAGATGATAGCCCCATGTGAGGTTCATGTTATGCTTACCTATTTAATCAACCCCCCCATAAAGTACCCAAGCTGTATCGTACTTCATTTGCGATGGAAGCGTATCCATGGGTGTTCTACACCCACAAAACACCTTGTGATCCCAAGCACAGGGAGTACATACACAGAAGCATGTATTGCTATCCATGGCGCGCGCCGCAGAGTAGGAGTGCGACGGGTCTCGAAATCTTCTATGCAGAGTACAAGTTTTCCCCTGACGTATTACTTTCCATTCCCTGTTTCACCATTCCTTCTAATCTAAAATGCAATCACGCAAACCTAACGACCTCGAGAGCCTGAAAACAATACTGGAATAATAATAGGCGCAACGAAACACCTCGATACCAGTACAGTACATACAAAAAAGGAGCCTACGTACAAGTGTGCATGTGTATAGCAAAGCAAAGCCCGCGCAAAAGTACAGAAACTAAGACTACAGTCGTCCCACCCAAAATCCCCACCACTAAAGCAACGCAAAGCCAAGTGTATACTCATAGCAGTAGTAGTAAAGTGATCCGACAAACCAACCGAAAAGGAAAATAAACAACCGTAGATAAAAGTACAGCCAGCACAACCCCTAACTTCTATCCTTCTCTATCATCTATTTTCTTACAATCTCCATAAACGTCGCTACCTTCTTTAGCTTCTCAACGAGCGGTATAAACTCGTCTCTAGACAACACCCTCTCATCCCTCTTCTTGATTGTCGCTGGCACTCTAACCGCCTCCAAGAGTCTGCGACTGGGACTCATCGGGCTCCCGGGCACACTCGACACGGGTGTCATGGGACGTTGCTTTGCGATCTCCTGCCAATAGATTGCCGTCTCGCCCTTGAACTTGATCCACTCAGCAAGCTGGCGAATATCCTCGGGCTGGTCGACACAGTACCAGACGCGCTCCCTGATGGTGTCCTCGTCGTCTGGCTGGGGGAGTTCCGGGGCGTCGGGGTCTAGGCCGCTATCAGAGGGCATGCTGGGGGGCGGTGGGATGACACCGGTTGGGTGTGGGAGGTCGCTGCACTTTTCTACCACGATCCATTGGCCCCAGTCTTCCTCGCGTCTGTCGCGCTGGTGAAAGAGGTAGTATGTGTTACCGAGCGTGTCGACGCCGAGCGGGGCCGTGCGCGGGGTGAGCTTGCGGTTCTGGGACCACTCGCGCTGCTCAGCTGCAAGGATCAGCTCCTTGTTTGTGTTTTGGGCAGCAGCGTAGCGGGTGTCGAAGTCGGCTTTTCCGGCGGCGACAAGGCAAAGACGTTCCTTTTGGAAGGTCTGACGCTGTTCTTCCCATTCTATTATTAAGTTAGCAGGGTTAATAATGTAGACTGTGTGGAGGGAGCTAACCAGCTCGGAGTCGCTTGATCTCTTCGACCGCGTTTTGGTGGTTCTTTTTCTCCTGCGCTACTCCGTCGTCGATCAGCCTGCGGATCGTGGTGGTTGTGACGACGAGCTCGATGAGCCAGCACACTATGTCGAGCTTGTAGGCCTCGTTGTTGCTGATATCTTCCATCTCGGAAAGCTGCAATTCTGTTTCGAGGAGCTCTTTAGTGGTGGTCCATATCTCAGGAAGGTCTGCAGAGGTTGATTGGATGGTCTTAACGGCCTCGTATGTGAGATCAGCACCCAGCGGTGGGGTTTCATCGGACTGGATGATAACGAGCAACCTGGTGATAAGGTTCTTGTAGGTCAGATCTGTCCACTCGCTGTTGGGATCGTTGATTATGCGCATGTATTTGGGGATGAGATTGAACTTCTTTTCAAAACGCAGCACAAACTCGCGGATGCGTCTAAGAATCATGTCAGACTAGTCACCCACATGAGGAGCACTGGACTTACAGTCTTGCATTAATGATATTCAAAGGGTGGGATATCGCGAGAAACTCGAAATTCGGATCATCGACGTGCTTCGGCTTTCTGATCAGCGGCTTGGGAGGTCCAGTAATAAGCGGAAGCCTGATGGTTGTCATCATTGTGGGATCGATCGCAGGCTTCTTTTCCTTAGGTTTCAGCTCCTTAGGGGCCTTCTCCTTCTTTTCGGCTGCGGGTTTCTTCTCCTTCGGTTTCTTTTCCTTGAGTTCCTTTTCCTTGGGTTCCTTGGGCTTTGACTCCTTCTCCTTCTTCTCCTTGGGCTTTGCATCTTTCTCCTTATTTTCCTTAGGCTTCACCTCCTTCTCCTTCTTGGGCGGCCCTTTCACCTTGCCCTGGTCTCCCGTAGCGGGACCATTCATGATCCCCGTAACTTCAGCAACTGGCACACCAGCCTCCTTTGCAAATGCCTGCAGGTCTGCCTCTCCATCCTGCACCTTCTTGCGGTGCTGATAGCACGAGCACTTTTGTTCGCATACGGGACACTTGAAGTAGTACGACTCGCTTGCGTCGTGACCGAGAACCTTGGTGAAGTCCTTAACCTTTCCCTCGGCCTGGATCACGGCTGTGCTCGTGTTGTAGTGGCGCTTGAGACAATTATCGCTATAAAACCTATCAACAAGGGGGACAGAAAGAGGGGGGGGAGAGAGGGGAAGTAGGGAGGTGGAGGGAAGTGGGGAAGTGACATACCAAAACACCTTTCCACACCGTTCCGTCTTCTTTCCTTTTGTACGTTTCAATGTGCAAAAAACAAACTCGGCGCGCGCCTGGTGACAGTGGTGACAATTCCTCGCCGCGTCGGTTGTCGCGGTCGTAGTTGTTTTGCTCTTTTTGACCGTCTTCTTAGTCGGTTCTGTCGTAGGGCTCTTCCGCTTTATGGTATTCATTGTATTCGTGGTTGTGGGAGATAGTATGGTGGTGGTAGTGATGGTGGTGGTGGCCATTTTACTGCTGCATCGAATGTGTTGTGGACGTGTATGATGAGAGAGATGAGAAAAGGAAGGATGGTTGTCGGGCGCGTAAGGGATTTGTAACTGAGGTACGCGTCTGGAGTTTGGCTCGTGCACGAGCCCATTTTAGGCCTTGGCACACGCACGCCGTCAGGATGAACAAATACAAATTGAATTAGAAACATGACAGCCAATAACACTGATTGTTGGTAGCGGTTGAATTTTGAGGATCTACACCAGAAATCAGAACCATATCATAACAGAGTGCCTCGGCTGAGGATCAGAGGGAGAACATTCATCCGTGTTAACGACAGCTGAGTTCCAATAATAATACCCGAGATATTTATGTGTGGGGTGGGCCCGGGCCGCCTCGTACAGCCAGATTGCCCGGTGGTCGGAAGTCGATTCAGTTATGAGCATAACTACTTCGCAGTTGTTCTGAGTCCTAGCAATGCGGGTGGGCGCAATAAGTGCACCTCCAGTCTACCTCTTGTTGGCGTACCTACTTTAGTAGTTAATCTTTGTCCAGCGAAGCTACTAACATTACCAGGACTGATCCAGAACTTGTACATATGTTGCCGGCAGTGTATAACCCGAATGTCGGAAGCTATTTCGCCAGAAACGGCAGGGACGCATTATAATATTGGTCGTGTTCTACTCCATCCATCTAAAGCATCAATATTGTAGTTTGCGTGAAGTTCTATCATCCTGTCCCTAGAGTGTTGATCTCCATGTAGCATGCCACATAGTCGAGCTACTGCCCCTGAAGGATACGATGGCATACCAAATACCGATTGGTCGGAGAGACATCATATTTTCTCGCTCCCACTCGCCTAAAATATATAGGGTGCTACAAAATACACGAAGATTACCACTCTAGGAGATAGATGTCCCAAGATTGCCCATGAAGGACGTAGAGATGTTCATAATTGCTGTAGTTCAAAAAGGGTTTCACGGAAGATTCAGGAGTCACGATTTGATGTACATACTCCACATATATATCGAGCATCACTGAAAAGTCCTCAATATATCAGCAGCGCACTAACTAACCCAGTAGTATTATACGGAAACAAAGATACAAGCTTCATCGCAAATTGGTTGTGCTTCTCGGATATAACAGTTAAACTGGGCTTCCTCTTCAGTTCCGTATACTGTACTGTTCAGACGTCAGCAGTCAGAATGGTGTGTCTGGGGTATTTTATTGTGGATTTGATCGGTTTTTGCTCATTCGGGATTGAAAAAATCTTTCTACACAAAAAAATTGTCCGAACCACTGTGACCAGTACAGTACGTATATCATCACTTGCGAGAACCCAAGAAATCAAGGCCTCTACTTATTTATTTGCCCGGAACTACTATAACCCAATATGTACAGCCATTGGCAAAAAAAATCGGGAAATGCACAAGATGACAAGGGGTTTGCATATCGCATATGCTTGTTCTACAATCTACACTACATGACCAAAAATACACACTTAGCATTGAAACCTTCTACCAGCCCAATAGAAAGCTAACCCACCATCATCTCACACATGCATATGCGGCACCTTCCCTCTTGTGGGAGACACTTTCCTTTGCACGGTAAAGTCGCACGAATTCCCGATTAAAGCTCCCGATGGCTGTATTTCGTCTTCTTTAGGTGCAGGTGAAGTTCAAGCTGAAAAGTCAGCTACATCCAAATGGTTAGATAGAATGCATGCGCTTGATTTCGTAGGGTAAGTGCACGTTAATGGTGCATGACCCCCGAAATTCAGTATTGAAAACGAATCCGGGTCACGGCGGCCCATGTCGAAGTCTGGGCTACGGTGTTTCACTGTTGGAGTCTAGATTGTGATAATGTACTTTACCGTAACGATTTACAGGGCTGCAACTCACCTCAAAATGGACAAAGTGTGATCGAGAGTTAAGGATATTCGGGCAGATACGAGATCTCTGCATGTGGGAGCCTCCACATGGCAACTAGTTTGGTGAGTATTTTGCCGTTTATGATACGTCATTAAAAATGAACCTTACTGGTATGAGAATGTCGCAAATCGATACAAAACGAGGATAACCCAAAAAATACATTCTGCTTCTGGGTATCAAGCAAGAAGCGCCAGCGATAGCCGAGACGGATCCGGGAGTAGAAGCGCTGTTTAAACCGCTTCCAGCCCAAACCTTAGTACTGCTTCTTTTGCCAAAATCAGCTACAATGCGTAAATCAATAAATTACATGAATTCCGTGGTAAATGCGCCTTCGTTACTCGTCATTTAACGCAGATAAAGTTTAAGTTTCGGACTTTGTCCATGGTTCCTGGTGGGGCTAAGGAACGGGTTATTTCAAGAGCAGCAATCTGAGGGTCATGATCAACCATTATGTAAATTATTGGGAAACTAGTCTCCTAACGCAGCCTACACCTTCCCAGCTTCCTTAAATCTAAAACAATACTCATTCTCTCTATATTTATCTCACATCGATTCGCTACATTCTCTGTTCTCGCTATCGGCAGTTGTATTGCATGATAGGCCTCTGTCTTCTGTGGCCAGAGATGAGTCTCGTATGGCCGGAGGTGAGCCTCGTATGACCAGAGATTACTGTCGGCCTGAAGAGTCTATACATAGATGCGTACGCACGCATTCACACTTGTACTCATATATATATATGGCCTTGTGGCACTCTTAGATAATATACAATCAAGCTTCTCTAAGTATCACTATTTGAACAAGTTGTTTGCTCTTCAGTATAAACTTCCTCCGTTATCTCCTGGCCATGTCCTACATGCACAGGATCGGTCTCTGCATCGACAAAGGGTTTTGCACCGGTTTGTTGGGGTGATTTCTGATCGTCCACCGCCTTCGATTGGTCTAGGGGTGTTTGTCGTGTGCTCGAGACCAGATCGATCAGCCCCAACGCATATTCGGTGGTTCCCACAAAGCGTCCCACCTGGCAACCAAACTCCTCGAGCTCCCTCTGTCTCCAAATGCCGACTCGCTTTTTCATCAGGTATTCCCAGGGGTCATTTACCACGAAAATCTGATCCAGTACGGCAATGTTGTACAGGTCGCAAAACATCTTGAGTTGTGTGAATAAAGGTGAATCTCGAGGTTCCTTCATGAGCGAGAGCCGGTGTAAGAACAAGATACCTGAGAATTTGCGGGCCGGTATACGGCCCCTATGTAGATCATTTGTCGCGGCAGGAATGGTGGTTTTGTTCTGACTGGTAGTATTGACCATAAACCCTGATGTGTTGATGGGGGTAACATGCTTCTTGCCGTCATCGGTAGGTACCATGAAATGGTACATAGTTGGAGGCTGTGTATCTGGAAATCAGTGAGTATCATGTTCACAGGGTGATTTGATATAAGCATATGTTCTAGTCCAGTCACGGAGGATGTCCCTCCGCGGAGAGACCGGTTCATTCGCGGAGTATACCCCTGCACCCCACCTCCGTGACTGGACTGGTTCATTCGCGGAGCATACATACAAAGTGCCAATTACACTCAACGTCGTGGTGCAACTACAATTGCACTGTGCTCCATATCCTGACTTGAAACCAGCTCTTCTTCCTCGTTGCCCTATTCCTCTACATCGTCCTCTTCCTCCTCCTCCTCCTCCTTCTCGTCTACATCCTTGTACTCCTCATGATCCTCTCCTTCCTCAATATCCAATTCTGTCAAATCACTTTCATCATTTTCCGCTGCGCTCTTGTTGATATCATGAAAACAAGTGGAGTATCTCTGCGCTGTTGCCTCTCGCTGTGTATTTGCCCGAAGTTGCTTTTGATTGTGACTGCGTCCAGGTGGTGTTGTCTTCCGTTTAAGATTGAAAGAACCGTATGGCGCTGAAAGAAACACCATTGTTTGTGCATTGAACACCATCATTTCGATGGGCTGAAGGTACATAGTTGCGCTGGGCTGAAAGCACGTAGTTGCGTTGATTAAATTCAGCTGGATATGGCCAGCTGAGTACGCATACATGCGTGAGCATATATGCGTACAGAGTATTCACCGAGTGTACACTCCGTGGATGGACTGGTCCATTCACGGAGGTGGGGTGCAGGGGCACACTCTGCGAAAGAACCAGTCCAGTCACGGAGGGTGGGACTCCGTGAATGAACCGGTCTCTCCGCGGAGGGACATCCTCCGTGACTGGACTAGAACAGCATACAAGGCTCGTGTTTTTCGTTAGCACCGTTATCGTCATAACCAGTTGCTGAGTGACAAAAATCGCTCATGCCGCTACCCGTTAAACCTATCACCGCGACAAGGACCTCGTCGTTCACAGATTTTAAAGTCGTCCGAAGTCTGACCTCGCTATCGTTCGACATAGTTCTTCCGAACTGCTCTACCCTTACTCCGTTCATTCGTGTAATCTCTCTTTGCAGCCTTTCCGCCAGCCCCATTAGTAGGGCTATTATTCCAGTTTTTTCCCCATTTTTCCGATTGTCTACTACCGTCTTGTTCTCCTCTTCACTCTTCTGCTCGGTCTCCTCCTCTCCCTCCTTCCCACCCTCTTCACCACTATACTCACTACCCTCTATCCCGCCTTCCTTCCCGCACCATCTTTACCGCCCTTCTCACCGCCATCCCCACTGCCCTCCATCCCGCCTCCTATCCCGCCTTTTATCCCGACCTCCTCACCACCATCCTCACCACTGTCGTCATCACTATCGTCACTACCGTTCTTACCGCCCTTCCCACCGCCATCCCCACCACGCTACTTTCCGCCTTCTTCATCACTATCCTCACCACCATCGTCACTACCGTCCTTACCGCCCTTCTCACCGCCATCCCCACTGCCCTCCATCCCGCCTCTTATCCCGCCTTTTATCCCGACCTCCTCACCACCATCCTCACCACTGTCGTCATCACTATCGTCACTACCGTTCTTACCGCCCTTCCCACCGCCATCCCCACC
>Ga0307515_10002345_pt1 | contig 41326 bp, 25 predicted proteins | sample 17_EM_MG_FD_194513 | JGI IMG/M metagenome (GOLD analysis project Ga0307515, IMG submission 194513) | Populus trichocarpa ectomycorrhiza microbial communities from riparian zone in the Pacific Northwest, United States - 17_EM | ecosystem: Host-associated > Plants > Roots > Unclassified | place... | reverse complement strand
GGAAGCGAGAGCGGTAAATATCCTTTCCGCCAAAGCCGCCCGGCATGGTTGACGCAAAATACAATACCGTTCCGTCTTCGCTGATGGATGGATCGGTAATGGAATAGTCGCTGCTATTGTAAGGGAATGAGCCTGTTTTTTTCCATTGATTATTTTGTTTCTCAGCGAAGAATAGCTGAAGCGTGCGCTCCCCACGTATGCTGTTGTGCTCACCGGAAGAAACGAAAGCCATCTTAGCTCCATGTCCATAGAATGCCAGTGGGCCGGAATGCAGACCGTTAAACAACGCTTTCGCAAACAGCACGGGCTTACGGTAACGAGGCAGCGTGTTGCCTGAACTGTCAACAAAAGCAGATGCATAGTAGGCACTGTAAAAAGGTTGATGCATCGTTGCATCCATTTTTTCAATCACGTGTACTTGTTTGCTGTTAGAAATGAACACAACGCCCTGATCGAAAGGAGTCACACCGAATTCTCCGCTGGTCGTGTTTAGTGGTATTGAGCGCACGGCATAGTGCAATGAATCTTCATACAAATACCGGATGTTGTGGAGTCGCCAGATTTTCTGTGCGATCAGTTGATTGTCGGGTGACTTCTCCATGCAGCGTTGATAGCAGGAGAGCGCTTGTTGATGTTGACCGGTGTTCGCAAGCGACTCGGCCAGGGTGTACAAATCTTCCAGTGGAAGATCAGATCGCTTCAATCGTGAATACGCACTGACTGCTTTGTCGTATTCCTTCAGAAGATAAGCGCACCTGCCGATTTTCAACGGCCAAACCAATGAAGACGAATCTTTCGTGTACAACTTAGTGTATAGCGCGAGTGCAGCCTTGTAATTTTTTTCACGGTAGTAGTCATCGGCCTGACGACTTTGTTTTTTCAAGATCGAGAAAACAGTTTCTTGCGAAGAAGCCGTTAGATGGGCAAGCAGGAGGGCAAACACAAAAGTCAATCCTTTCAAGGTCATCGCGGAGATGTTACATTCTTTTTGAAGAAACTGAATAAATACTGCACCATTAGTTCGTGCGACCCACCGGTGTTGAGCGAGCTCACGGTTTGCACCGGATAGTCGTATGCATACCCGAATTGCAGCTGGGGTGTGATCTGGGCTTTGAATAAAAAATCCACGGACTCTTTCTTACGGTACGAAGCACCCATGGTAAGTATCCTCCGATAAACCCAATTGAAATTGATATCAAACGACAACGGAACTCCTTTTAAATATTTCACGAGTACACTTGGCTCAAAGTCAAAGTTTTCGCTCATCGTAAAACGATACCGGGTAAAAAGAAAAAAATTGATATTGTTGAGATGTACTACGAGCGTATCGTTCACACGAAACTCCTGCCGTACGAGTTCAGGCACAGAAAAACCAATATGCATTCGAGGGCTCCGGTAGTAAATGCCTGCCGTAAAATCGAAGAACATCTGTTGCGTTACCATGTTGTTTAAATAAGGATCATTGCTACCACCTGTGAGGAGTGCATAGTCAGACCTAAGGCTCTTCACACCTGCCTGAAGACCCATGGAGAGATAGGATTTCTTGTCCACCCGGATGTGATACGCATAACTCGCACTTGCATTAATATTACGGTGAATCCCGATCTGGTCGTTCAGTAACAGGAAGCCAAGGCCAAATTGTTTTTTCTTGAACAGCGTATGTGCCGTAAAAGTCTGCGTGGTGGGTGCACCTCCAATGCCGTTCCATTGGCTCCGGTTAATGAAGGTCAGGCTAAGTTTTTCATCGGCTCCTGCATAAGCAGGGTTGATCACCAGCCCGTTGAACATATATTGCGTGAACTGTACTTTTTGCTGCGCAACACATAGCGTAATTCCTGCAAACATCAGGTAAACTAATGAGAAGGCGGAGGTATAGTATGCCTGTTTGATTTTCATCACCTTACCAGTTCAATAAACCCCTTCTTCATTGTCTTCTGCCCACGGAATGTTACGGAGATCGTGTAAAAGTAAGTCCCTGTAGGAGCTTTGGCTCCGTTCGTGTTGGATCCATCCCAGGCAATAGATTCATTATTATACCCCGATACAGTATAAATCAAGCCTCCCCAACGATCGATAATCGTAATAGTGTTGTCTGCGAATAACTCAAGATTCTTTATCCTTAGCTTGTCATTAATGCCATCACCATTGGGTGTGATTAATTGATCAACCTCAAGGTTAACTTGCCGGTATGTAACAATGACATGGAATGTGCATGATACAGTTACACCATCATCCCCGGTTGCCACATAGTTCACTTCGGTAGTGCCTACCTGAAACAAACTTCCGGGAGAATGTGACTTGGCAAGCGTTACATTCCCGCACGTGGCAGAGGCAGCAGGCTCTGTCCATGTCGCTGTTACTTCACCCGTTTCATCCGCTTCCAGGATTATGTCTGCGGGGCAATTGAATAACACGGGCGGGGAATTGTTAGTCACAGTAATTTTAAAACTGCAAGCGCTCATGTTCCCCGCTGCGTCAGTGGCGGTAAAAGTAACAACAGTGGTTCCAAAACTGAACGTTGCCCCGGGAGCATGACTGGATGATAGTGATGGATTACTGCTGCAGTTGTCGCTTACGGTAGGTGAAGCCCACGTTGCTGTTGCATCGCAAGTCTGCACATTGAGTACAATATCCGTTGGACAATTGGTGATGATTGGAGCGATGTTGTCTTTCAAGGTAATGGTGAACGAACATGCAGAAGAATTACCGGCCGCATCAGTAGCAGTCAGTGTAATGAGTTGCGAAGTGTTGTGCCCGCTGATGACGGTTCCTGCCACAGGCGATTGCGTGAGCGTTGCCCTGCAGTTGTCGTTCACGGTGGCGGTATATGTTGGAATGGTATAGTTGCAGGAAGCATCCAAGAACACATTTGCGCTGACAGGACACGAAGTAATCGTGGGAGCGATGTTGTCTTTCAATGTAATGGTGAACGAACATGCAGAAGAATTACCTGCCGCATCAGTAGCAGTGAGGATGATGAGCTGCGAAGTGTTGTGCCCACTGATGACCGTTCCTGCCACAGGCGATTGCGTGAGGATTGCCCCGCAGTTGTCAGAGACAGTTGCTATATACGCTGGGATCGTGTAATTACAGGAAGCATTCAAGAACACATTTGCGCTAACAGGACACGAAGTAATCGTGGGAGCGATGTTGTCTTTGAGTGTGATGATGAACGAACACGCAGAAGAATTGCTGGCCGCATCAGTAGCCGAGAGAGTGATGAGCTGTGAAGTGTTATGCCCGCTGATGACGGTCCCTGCCACAGGCAATTGCGTAAGTGTAGCTGCGCAGTTGTCAGAGACGGTGGCTGTATATGTTGGAATGGTATAGTTACATGAAGCATCCACGAAGACATTGGCATTGACAGGGCACGAAGTAATGGTCGGAGCGATGTTGTCTTTCAATGTAATGGTAAACGAACACGCAGAAGAATTACCGGCTGCATCGGTAGCCGTCAGGGTGATGAGCTGCGAAGTGTTGTGTCCGCTGATAACAGTTCCTGCCACAGGCGATTGCGTAAGCGTAGCTGAGCAGTTGTCAGAGACGGTGGCCGTGTAAACAGGAATGGTGAAGTTACACGAAGCATCGACAAAGACATTGGCGTTTACAGGACACAAAGTGATCGCGGGAGCGATGTTGTCTTTGAGTGTGATTGTAAATGAACACGCAGAAGAATTACCGGCCGCATCAGTAGCAGTCAGTGTAATGAGTTGCGAAGTGTTATGCCCGCTGATGACCGTTCCTGCCACAGGCGATTGCGTTAGGGTTGCCCCGCAGTTGTCATTCACGGTGGCAGTGTAAACAGGAATGGTGAAGTTGCAGGAAGCATCGACAAAGACATTGGTGTTGACAGGACACGAAGTGATCGTAGGAGCGATGTTGTCTTTGAGTGTGATGGTGAACGAACATGCAGAAGAGTTGCCGGCTGCATCAGTAGCAGTGAGAGTGATGAGCTGCGCAGTGTTATGGTCGCTGATAACAGTTCCTGCTACAGGTGATTGCGTGAGGGTTGCCCCGCAGTTGTCACTCATGGTGGCCGTGTAAACAGGAATGGTGAAGTTACAGGAAGCATCGACAAAGACGTTGGCGTTAACAGGACACGAAGTAATCGCGGGAGCAATGTTGTCTTTGAGTGTAATGGTGAACAAACACGAAGAAGAGTTGCCGGCTGCATCGGTAGCCGTCAGGGTGATGAGCTGCGAAGTGTTGTGCCCGCTGATGACAGTTCCTGCTACAGGCGATTGCGTGAGGGTTGCCCCACAGTTGTCAGAGACAGTGGCTGTATACGCTGGGATCGTGTAATTACAGGAAGCATCCACGAACACATTGGCGTTGACAGGACACGAGGTGATGGAGGGAGCAATGTTGTCTTTGAGTGTGATGGTAAACGAACAGGCAGAAGAATTACCGGCCACATCAGTAGCCGTCAGGGTAATGAGCTGTGAAGTGTTGTGCCCGCTGATGACAGTTCCTGCCATAGGCGATTGCGTGAGGGTTGCCCCACAGTTGTCAGAGACAGTGGCTGTATACGCTGGGATCGTGTAATTACAGGAAGCGTCCACGAAGACATTGGCGTTGACAGGACACGAAGTGATGGTGGGAGCAATGTTGTCTTTCAATGTTATGGTGAACGAACATGCAGAAGAATTACCGGCAGCATCAGTGGCAGTGAGGGTAATAAGCTGTGAAGTATTGTGGCCGCTGATGACCGTTCCTGCCACAGGCGATTGCGTAAGTGTTGCCCCGCAATTGTCAGAGACGGTTGCTGCATACGTTGGAATCGTGTAATTACAGGAAGCATCGACAAAGACATTGGCGTTTACAGGACACGAAGTGATCGTAGGAGCGATGTTGTCTTTGAGTGTGATTGTAAATGAACACGCAGAAGAATTACCGGCTGCATCGGTAGCCGTGAGGGTGACGAGTTGCGAAGTGTTGTGGCCGCTGATGACCGTTCCTGCTACGGGTGATTGCGTGAGGGTTGCCCCGCAATTGTCAGAGACGGTTGCTGCATACGTTGGAATCGTGTAATTACAGGAAGCATCGACAAAGACATTGGCGTTTACAGGACACGAAGTGATCGCGGGAGCGATGTTGTCTTTGAGTGTGATTGTAAATGAACACGCAGAAGAATTACCGGCTGCATCGGTAGCCGTCAGGGTGATAAGCTGCGAAGTGTTGTGGCCGCTGATGACTGTTCCTGCTACAGGCGATTGCGTGAAGGTTGCCCCACAGTTGTCACTCACGGTGGCCGTGTAAACAGGAATGGTGAAGTTACACGAAGCATCGACAAAGACATTAGCGTTGACAGGACACGAAGTGATCGCGGGAGCAATGTTGTCTTTGAGTGTGATTGTAAATGAACACGCAGAAGAGTTGCCGGCTGCATCAGTAGCAGTGAGAGTGATGAGCTGCGAAGTGTTATGGCCGCTGATGACAGTTCCTGCTACAGGTGATTGCGTGAGCGTAGCTGCGCAGTTGTCAGAGACGGTGGCTGTATAGGTTGGAATGGTATAGTTACAGGAAGCATCCAAGAACACATTGGCGTTGACGGGGCACGAGGTGATGGTAGGAGCGATGTTGTCTTTCAATGTAATGGTGAACGAACACGCAGAAGAATTACCAGCTGCATCGGTAGCCGTGAGGGTAATGAGCTGCGAAGTGTTGTGCCCGCTAATGACGGTCCCTGCCACGGGAGATTGTGTGAGCGTAGCTGCGCAATTGTCAGAGACGGTGGCCGTGTAAGTAGGAATGATGAAGTTACATGAAGCATCGACAAAGACATTGGCATTGACGGGACACGAAGTAATAGTTGGAGCAATGTTGTCTTTGAGTGTGATGGTGAACGAACACGAAGAAGAATTACCAGCCGCATCGGTAGCAGTGAGGGTAATAAGCTGCGAAGTGTTGTGTCCGCTGATAACAGTTCCTGCTACAGGCGATTGCGTGAGCGTAGCTGTGCAGTTGTCACTTACGGTGGCAGTGTAAATAGGAATGGTGAAGTTACAGGAAGCATCGACAAAGACATTGGCGTTTACAGGACACGAAGTGATCGAGGGAGCGATATTGTCTTTCAATGTAATGGTGAACGAACACGCAGAAGAATTACCAGCTGCATCGGTAGCCGTGAGGGTAATGAGCTGCGAAGTATTATGTCCGCTGATGACGGTCCCTGCCACGGGAGATTGCGTAAGTGTAGCTGCGCAGTTGTCAGAGACGGTGGCCGTGTAAGTAGGAATGGTGAAGTTACATGAAGCATCGACAAAGACATTGGCATTGACGGGACACGAAGTAATGGTTGGAGCGATGTTGTCTTTGAGCGTGATGGTGAAGGAACACGAAGAAGAGTTGCCGGCTGCATCGGTAGCAGTGAGGGTGACGAGCTGCGAAGTATTGTGGCCACTGATAACAGTTCCTGCTACAGGTGATTGCGTGAGGGTAGCTGAGCAGTTGTCAGAGACGGTGGCTGTATAGGTTGGGATCGCGTAATTGCAGGAAGCATCCAAGAACACATTTGCGCTGACAGGACACGAAGTGATCGTGGGAGCGATGTTGTCTTTCAATGTAATGGTGAACGAGCACGCAGAAGAATTACCGGCTGCATCAGTAGCAGTGAGAGTGATGAGCTGCGAAGTGTTGTGCCCACTGATGACGGTTCCTGCCACAGGCAATTGCGTAAGTGTAGCTGCGCAGTTGTCAGAGACGGTGGCTGTATATGTTGGAATTGTATAGTTACACGAAGCATCCACGAAGACATTGGCGTTGACAGGGCACGAAGTGATGGCGGGAGCGATATTGTCTTTCAATGTAATGGTGAACGAACACGCAGAAGAATTACCAGCTGCATCGGTAGCAGTTAGGGTGATGAGCTGCGAAGTGTTGTGGCCGCTGATAATGGTTCCTGCCACAGGTGATTGCGTAAGTGTAGCTGCGCAGTTGTCAGAGACGGTGGCCGTGTAAACAGGAATGGTGAAGTTACAGGAAGCATCGACAAAGACATTAGCGTTGACAGGGCACGAAGTGATCGAGGGCGCGATGTTGTCTTTCAATGTAATGGTGAACGAACATGCAGAAGAATTACCGGCTGCATCGGTAGCCGTGAGGGTGATGAGCTGCGAAGTGTTGTGGCCGCTGATGACAGTTCCTGCCACAGGCGATTGCGTGAGCGTAGCTGTGCAGTTGTCAGAGACGGTGGCTGTATATGTTGGAATGGTATAGTCACATGAAGCATCGACAAAGACATTGGCGTTGGCAGGACACGAAGTGATGACAGGAGCGATGTGGTCTTCTACTGTTACATTGAAGGTGCAAATAGCTGTATTGCCATAATCGTCAGTAGCGGTGTAGGTAACTGTGGTTGTTCCCAGTGAGAATATTTCACCGGAATTGTGATTACTTGTAATACTCGCAGAATTACTATCCCCGCAATTATTATTGATTGCCGTTGGAGAAGTCCAGTTTACGACAGCCTTGCAGGAACCGTTAGCTGACACTACTATGTTACCCGGGCAGCCGGAGATTACCGGTGGATTAGTTGGCCTGTCTACGGGAGAACAGCACAATGAGACACCACCCACGCTTTTGCCGGCCAAAATGATAAAATCTCCATTACTGTAGGTGCTTCCCTGGTATATAGGGTCGGCACAAGTCGTATTAATTGTTACTGTCGCTGCAGGTAATAAAAGCAATGATGCAGTTACTGTAACCTGGCCGTTAACAAATGGAACACTCGGGTATCCAATACTATTAAACGTTGCCGTATTGCCAATGATATTTCCTGGCAGGACATTTCCACCACCGTCTACCGCTGAAATGCCCGTTAAAAACGGAAGTAGCCCACCAACGTACCGAACCGTCAAGCTTGTTACTCCGCCTGTGCAGGGTCCACACGTACTAGCCGCAGGGCAATCACAACCGGTTTGCCCGTATGCAGTCGAAGCAACCAGTTGCAATGTAAAACAGAGAGCGATGGCTTGCCACTTCAAAGCACGGGAAAAGAAACCGAAGTTCATTCAGAAGTTGTATCGTCTTCCCCAAAGTTAGTTTCAAATAAAATAAAGAGGGCTATGGTTGGGACATTAAACAATGTATTTCAGATCGTTTTGGTAACTCCACATCTATTAAACTCAAGGGCGAAGCACTCTAATGTAATTATATTATTGATGATCAGTAAGTTATATTGGAATAAAATTATATACTATTCAGGCGTAATGTAACCTAGTTTTGGCTCCGGACCTTAGAACGTTTTTTAGCGGAGGCAGCGACACTCTTGGGAAAAGACTTAGGCTTGCACACAGGACCAGGCGGCTTGACAATGTCTGTTGCTGCTGGCCAAGACATAGGGGGACAGACAGGGATTGTATAGGGGGTAGATAGGGGTTATATAGGGAGTATCCTGGGGTTAGTCTGTCCTGATCAAATGAAGATTGGAGTAAAGGCAGTAAGTAAAAGTTTGAATATCATTTCCTGGACGACCAGCTCGCCTTGTTTTATATGGAAGACCAGCGCAGTCAAACCATTCTCAGCTGGGTTGCCTTCGCCAGCGTGTTCATTGCATGCCTTGGTCTCTTTGGACTGGCCACCTATTCAGCGGAACAACGACTCAAGGAAATCGGGATACGAAAAGTGTTGGGTGCCAATGTGGCAAGCCTGATCTCGTTACTCTCGAAAGATTTTGTGAAACTGGTTTTCGTGGCATGCTGTATTGCATTCCCGATTGCCTGGTGGGGAGCAAGCCGCTGGCTGGAAGGATATGCCTATCACATTGAAGTGGCCTGGTGGGTATTCGCGCTGGCAGGTATGATGGCAACCGGCATTGCCCTGCTCACGGTCAGCTACCAGGCAATCAAGACCGCACTCGTTAACCGGTGAAGATTCTGAAGTCGGAGTGAAATGCAAACCTCCGGGCCTCTGACGGAACGAAGCTCAATGTAGGCGGCTATTGTTGCCTTGTTTTTTTTTGACGAAAATATCCTATTAGGCATTGATAAAAAGGGGCGGCTAATAAACAAAATAAAACAACACCGCGGTATCCCTGAATTCAGGGATTTTTTATTTGAGTAAATGTTTACAATTTGGGTTGTCTTTAAGGTGTTTATTATCAATTCCGATCAGGACAATCGTACTTGTATTTATTGACACTGCCTTTATGTGCTTTGCGGTGTAAGCAGTACCTTTCTGGTTGGTTTTGAAGCAGATAGAGGATGAGTGATGTTCATTCGAAGAAAGTAAGGAGTTACAACATGAGCATGATCAAAGGCAAGGATACCAAGCCTGAGATTCTGGTCAGGAAGTTTCTTTTTAGTAAAGGCTTCCGATACCGGCTTCATGATAAGAAACTACCAGGCAAGCCTGATTTGGTTTTGCCAAAGTATAAAACAGTGGTTCTTATTCACGGATGCTACTGGCACGGACACGAGGGCTGCAGGTATTTCGTCATACCAAAGACACGTACTCAATGGTGGATGGACAAGATACATGGCAATCAAAGAAGAGATGAAGAGCACACCATCGAGTTAAAGAAAGCAGGCTGGCGAGTACTAATAGTCTGGGAATGTGAACTGAAAAATGATAAGAGAGAGAATACTCTCAATAAACTTTTGAAGAGCATAGGAAGAAAGTAATGGGAAGTAAGTTAAAGTATATCGATTTATTTGCGGGAGCCTCTGGCTTGTCCGAAGGATTTAAGAAAGCGGGCTTTGAGCCAGTGGCTCATGTTGAAATGGACAAGGCAGCTTGTTTCACAATTAGAACAAGAGTAGCTTATCATCACCTTAAAAAAACAGGGAACTACAATGAGTATGTTTCTTATCTGAAAGGCGAGAAAACAAGAAATGAACTCTATTCATTGATACCGAAAGACTTGATGGATTCGGTTATTAATCTGCCTATTGGTGGTGAACATAATCCTAAAATTCACAAGATCATTGAACAACGGCTCGGAAATGAAAAAGTAGATCTGATAATTGGCGGGCCTCCATGTCAGGCTTATTCCCTTGCCGGAAGATCAAGATCTAAAAACGGAATGAAATCCGATCCTCGCAATTATCTCTATGTTCAATATGCTAAATATCTTGAGAGATATACTCCCAAGCTTTTTGTTTTCGAAAATGTGATAGGATTGAAATCAGCTAAGCAAGGCGAGCATCTTGTTAATATGGAAAGACTTTTTTTAAGCAAAGGATACAAGATGCAGTTGTACACTTTGGAGGCTAACAACTTCGGTGTATTGCAAAATCGCAAGAGAGTGATCATTATTGGCTGGCAGAAAGATCTGGATTTTGAATTACCTGATCTGGAAAGTATAAGAAATAAAAAAAGTTTTAATGTAAAGGAAATACTAAGTGATCTTCCAAAGATAAAATCAGGTGAAGGGAAAGATAAATATTCAAAATACAGAACACCTACAACGGAATACCTGGATGATAAATCCATTCGCAATGGTATTGAGATATTAACACAACATATCGCCAGGCCTCATTCCGAACAGGATAAAGAGATTTATCGTATTGCTGTAAATAAATGGAATGATAAAAAAGAGCGGCTCAACTACAACGATCTACCGGAAAGATTGAAGACTCATAAAAATCGCAAATCTTTTTTTGATAGATTTAAAGTAGTGGCAGAAGATCTACCACATTCGCAGACTGTGGTAGCACATATTGCAAAAGATGGACATTACTATATTCATCCGGAATTGATTCAGAATAGATCTCTGACAATAAGAGAAGCAGCCCGGCTTCAATCCTTTCCTGATGATTTTTATTTTGAAGGAGTTAAGGAGGTAGGGAGCAGAACTGCTGCTTTCAAGCAGATTGGTAACGCAGTCCCACCGCTAATGGCAGAGAAGATTGCGAATTCACTTAAGAAACTTATTAATGCCTAAAATTAATAAATACAAGTTCGAGCCTGGAGCACTCTCCATTATTCAAATGGGGGAAGAATTAGTTGGACACCCAACAACAGCAATTAATGAACTTGTTAAAAATGGATACGATGCTGATGCAACTGTTTCGAAGGTATACATAAATTATGATAAGAGTAACTCCAAAAGTTTTATTGTGATTTCTGATAATGGGTTGGGGATGAATAACACAACACTGTTTGGTGATTGGCTTAAACCATCCGTAAGTTCTAAGCGAAATGGTGAAGGAAAGAGTAAGATATTTCAAAGAAATTTCTTAGGTAGCAAAGGTATTGGACGATTGGCATCAATGGCACTCGGCAGATACTTAACAGTCATTTCAAAGACTTCTCAGGAAGAAGTCTATAACTGGCTATTTATCGATAGACATGAGTTTAGAGAAGAAACGCTATTAAGTAATATAGAATTTCCTGGTGGTGTATCCACTTCAGTTACTAATCTATTGAAAGAAGAAGAAATAATTGGAATAAAGGGAATTAGTTTCAATAATCAATTGATAAGATATATTGATGAAACAGATTTAGACAATTTCAAGGAAGGAACTTTAATCATAGTTGAAGAATTAGATGATTCAATAAAAACAATAATTGAAGATGAGGCGTTAGATGGCGACAAGGATATTGATGAAATGAGCCTTGTTCGTTCGTTAAAAGTTTTGGTTACACCTTTATTACTAAATCAAAGTATCCAAGAGGAACTTGTAAAAAGAAAAATTTTAGATAAAAAATATCAAATTTCATCACCTGAAAGTTCCTTTGAAATTAGATATGGATCTAATCTATTACCTGGTGATTCAATTCAAGATCAGTTTATTGCAATAGATCAGTTTTCCATACTTGAAAATTTTGATTATCGTGTTTTGGGTAAGGTGGACAAGAGTGGCTCTATACTCGGTATCTATGTGTGTAATCGGTTGATAGAAGACTCTTACGAGATACCATTTCAATTAACTAGTGAGGAAGTCTTTTCAGACGAGGGATCCAGAAAAAGAGTAGCTGAGAAAATTGTAACAAAATCAAGCACTGATAGAAAGGTAGGACAATTTTTTTTTGATATACGGATTTATGACAGAGATCCTGAAGCAATAAATAAATTGTCTGCCGTATTAAAGACTTCTGGTAGAAGGGAAACTGCTGACGTTTTAGATCGATTTATAGGCTTACGTATATCAAAGAATGGTTTTGGTGTAAAACCTTATGGAGAACAGGATAAGGATTGGATGGGCATGGGTGAAATGAGGGTGCAGGATCCATCAATGATTTTAGGAACAAATCAAATTATTGGTAATGTATTTCTTTTTTCCTCAGAAAATGATGCCCTAAACGAGAAGACTAATCGTGAAGGTTTTTTTGAAAATGAAGCCTTCATTTCTTTTAAGAAAATTTTAAGAGCAGTTTTAATTGAGGCTGGGAAGCGAAGAAATAACTACAGACAAAAGCATGCAATTGGCAGGAAGATATCTAGCAAACATAATCGTCCTGATATAACAAGATTTATTCATTTAATTGAAAGCATTACAACAGACAAAAATGCTATTAAAGAGGCAAAAACTTACCTCAGCGACATCACTACAGCATTAGACAATCTGGAAAACTCCCTTACTTTTTCGCAGCGTCTTGCTACTTTGGGAAGTGGGTTAGAATTGGTCTATCATGAGATGGCGCAACCAACTTCAATAATTGGGAAGTGCTTGTATTCAATGAAATTTTCAATCAGCCAAATTCAGAATCAAGATTTGCGAGATGAGTTATTAAAAGATTCACTTCAAATCAAGAATGCAATATCTACTTTAGATAAATTGAAGGAATCGCTTGAACCTGCAATTGGAAAATCTAAGCAAACTGAATTCAAACCAATAGATATATTTAATAAAGTCTGCTATTTATTCACAAAGGATTTGATTTCAAACAAAATTTCTGTTGAAATAAGTAAGAACCTAAATGATTTTTCAATTAAAGACTCAGAGTATAATTTGTGGATCGCGTTTTTGAATATTCTTAATAATGCAGTCTATTGGCTAAAGACAGATCATAGGACAAACAGGAAAATACTTTTCGAATTAGGCGAGAATGATCAAATGATAATTTCAAATAACGGTCCGATGATTGATGAAGGAGAATTGGAGAATATTTTTAACTATGGAGTAACTCACAAAAAGATAAAAAATGCTACAGGACTTGGTTTGGCATTTACTCGAAGTTTACTTTCAAAAAATGATTGGGAGATCTGGTCTGAGAATAAGGAACAGGGACCAGCGTTTATAATTCAGAAATTAAAATGATATGGTAATTGTATTTGATGATGAAAAGGAGTTTAGAAATATTTATAAAGAAATGTTTCCTAAACTGAATATCAAATTAGAAACCTTGGAATGCAGTACTAAGGACGAAATCAGAGCTGCTCTCAAGGATCCCAATGTAATGCAAAAAGCAAAGGTCTTGGTTTTTGATTTATCGACAACTAAAGAGGAAGCAGAATCATTAAAATTTGATATTTTAGATGATATCGTAAGTAATTATAGAAAGTATCGAATCCCCATCTTTATCCATAGTGCTTTTGCTCACAAGGTCGAAGGATATAACAACTTAGGTACACTATTTAAAATTCCAAAAAATGGTGAATCCGCTGAAGGAATTTTGAATAAAATAAAATTATTCTATGATTCAGGATTTTTAGATATTTTCTCCCCTGGTGGATTTCTTGAGAAAGAATTACATCATGAATTACACAATGCTTTTATAGAGCAGTTCCAAGGTGAAGAGGTTGAGCAAATACTTAAATCCATTGAGCATTCAAGCCCCAAAAGTTTTAAGGATCGGACTAAAGATGTTTTTCTTCGGATATCTGTTAGAGCTTTGTTTCAAAATTTGGTTAGCGAAAAGAAGCACGAACAATCTGGCGAAATTGAAGAGATAAGGATTAATGCCGTTGAACATTACTATAGAAGGAAGGGAGATTTTCCAGTATGGACAGGGGATATTTTTCAGAATAAAGAGGGGAGGAAGATTGTTATACTTACACCTCGGTGCGATATAAATAATGGTTATTGTAACGGAAATTATCTTGCTTGTAATGTTGAAGCTTTGGAAGAAAAGAGGGTGAAGGGCTTTGGAAAGGAACCAGAAAACATAAAAGATTATATAGAAGATAATCCCCAAAACACAGGTCTTAAGTTTAGATATTTAGTTCCCACTCCTGCTTTTAGCGGGGGTAAGATTGACCTACCAAGTTATTTTATTATAAATCAATCGAAGTTAACTGGTACTACAGCTGAATATAATTATCATATTTCTCTAAGCGATGAACTTACCAATGATGTGGTTAGGAAATATGCGTCCTATATTTTACGAGGTGGTGTTTCTGCATCTGAGTTGAGCGAAGCCTCTTTTTATTCGGCAGTTTATTCAGCAACTTTTGCAAATGATGTGAAAATAAAAAAATGAGGGTGCTATAATTTTTTTTTGATTTGATAAAGCATTCCCATCCTTTAAGGAGGGCTATACCTTCCCGACCTTCCCCCTCACATACTCCCTGAACTCCTCAGGTGATACAATCTCCACTTCATCGAACAACCCCATTACAAAGCGGCCAATGCCGGTATAGCTGGCTACGGGTCCTCTGAAGGTGTAGGTTTCCTTTTCCGCTTTGAGGTAGGAGGGCCATAGAGTATTCTTCGCGTAGCAGCAAGTAAGTGCGGGCTGTAAGATTCAACTATCCCTTTCTTCTGGTCAGGTACTCCAAACTATTTATGAGATACCACTACTTTTCTTAAAATGTTGCTTGTGTCTTTTAAGTTGAATTGCAAAATGTAAATGCCGTCTGCAAGGTCCCTGGTATCCATGGTTATGCTATTCTCTCCGGAACGCAAAACGGCTGCATTCACAACCTTGCCGAGCCCGGAATACATTTGTATGGGGGCATCGTAATCAACTGGCTTCGATAGATAAATCGTTATCTCCCTATCCGATGGGTTGGGGTAGATGGCTGTCATTTCGGCTATAGGGGATTCAATCTGTGGTACTGCAGCACAAGGCACCCGGCCAGTGGCAGCGGAAGTACCGCAGGGATTAGCATTGCAAGGCTGAACCGAATACGTGCCGGACGTAAACGAACAACCATTGCTGTTGGATACCCTTACATAATAACTTCTTCCCGGGTAGCCGCTTATGGATCGCGTTGTCACTCCGTTTGACCAGAGGTAGCTTGCACCGGATGACGCAGTCAGCGTAAGAAAACCATTGGCACATATATCTCCAGCGGTGCTGATGATAGGCGTGGAACCCGATAAAGGGGTTACGGTACGTTCAGCACTGGTGAAGGTGCATCCGCCCGCTGTAGCGATAACCCGATAGGTTCCAGCTGCGCTTACTGTTTTTACTTTTCCCGTTAGCGCGCTGTCGCATCGGAATATTTTAAAAATGCATATAATGAATTCCGGACTTTTAAATCTCTACAGGCATCAGTGCGGATAGAAAAAGCCTTCATGCAACTTGATTCAGTAGAAATGTAAAACAAAAGTGATATAATGGCGTGCGTTATGTTAACATAGCTTAGGCATCCGGGCTTAGGGAGAGAAGAAGTGCGGCCCTGCACAATGTGTGTTGCTGCCTGGGTGAGCCGTCAACTTGGGCTAGCTAAAAGTTTTAGGAGCGAAGACCTTCCATAGTTGTGTTGAAAATAAATATATTTGGCTACAATGCACCTCTAACATTTTCTGCATTTGGAAAAATCGCTACTTATCACTTCGCCTTTTATTATTGCTGCCATTCTACTACTTGGTTATGGAATTGGCTATTTCGAAATAGCCATACTCCGAAAGAATTTTCAGTTCGCAGTAATTGGCGTTCCGGCCATAGGCATAGGCATTGTTAATATCCTTCTGTTATTCCTTGTACTCTTCGTGTGGATCGAGTACTTCTATTCCTTGAACTGGTTGGTAGCCATTGCCGCCACAGTGATTATCGTGGTTAGTAAACTTATTGCCTACCGCAGTGCCTATCTATCCGGTATTTTGTATGCCTGCCTTGCTCCGCTTGTTTTCTTTGGAAGTGTAAAAGGGCTTATCCTTTTAGTGGCTGCAATACTACCGGATGAAAGCGCTTTGGAAACCTCTGTAAAAAACAATGCGTTGCTGAAACTTCGGATTCAGTTGTTGATGGGAGGCAGCAACACTCATCTTCAGCGCCCTGTGGAGACCGCATTTGAAACCACGAACGTTGATGCCCTCACGATTTTATACGCGTATGGAAACGATAAGGAGTTGGTGACCTACGGTGGGAGAGGGCAGGACGACCCTCTGCGCCTGAAAGCACTGAAACTTATGATCGTGCATGGAAAAAAATCCAACCCCGGATACAAGCAATGTTTTTATTATTCCATGCAATACGGCCTGCCTCAATTGGAATTTGCACTTGACCATGGCAGTTACGTGATAGCTGATTTTCCTGATGCCATTGTTGAGGCTGTTGTGTCTGCCATGACGTACAGCTTTCCTCCAGGCGCAACAAAGAACGACAGTCTTTACGATGACTTCGATAAGAAGATAAAGCGCCTGATCGATTACGGGTTCGACATCAATGCGCGTACCAATGGCTCTAACGCCACCGCGTTACTAAACTTTCTGGAAGCCGGAAACGCCAAGGAAGAAAAAGTACTGCAGATACTTCTTCATCACGGAGCTGATGTAAATCTACCCACATTGGGCGGCAGCGCATGGATGAACTGGAGCGATTTCCCAGCGGGCACTACTCCGTTGATGATGGCCGCTCGAAAGGGACAAGCATCATACTTACAAATTCTGTTACACGCGGCTGCCGACAAGAAGCGTAAAGATGCAAACGGAAAAATTGCTCTTGATTACGCCTCCGGCAACGACCTGAAGGTATTGCTGCAATAACAGCCGGGCTATCCGGGCTTACCCAAGCTAACACCGAAGAGTCTTTTTCTTTCTCAGCAGGCCTTCTGCCTCCGTTTATCTAAGATTTTTTTCGCAACTAATCAAAACAAATTTATTAAAGAATAATGGCCAGCGGTGACTCGCGTATTACTCCGTGATTTTATGAAATCTGTATTCCGGGTATTTCCAGCTTATACCCCTTCCCGTGAACATTCGTAATTCTCAGCTCCGGATCGCTGCTTAATTTCTTTCGAAGTTTCGATACAAACATGTCCAGGCTGCGGCCGGTGATGACCCCTTCGTTGATCCAGACTTCCTGCATCAACGTTTCGCGGGGAATCAGCTCACCGAAATTTTTGTTGAGCAATTCGAGAATCCTGCATTCTTTGTCGGTGAGACTAATCACCTCACTTCCCAATAACAAACGTTGGTCTTTCACATCAAATAAAAATTTTCCCATCGCAGGCGCTTCCGGAACGGACTCTTTTATTTTAGGGTAGTCTTGATTCTGCACGGGCATCGGTACTAAGCTTTTCCCGGAACGCCCAATCAAAAAGGCAACACTCAACAACACCAGCATACCGCTACAAACCAGGCTGATGAATGGATAGTTGAAGGTTGCCGTTTTGGATTCTTCAGTCTCTATCGGGATTGGATTGGATTCCTGAGGATCAGCTTTAGATGATTTGAGTTCTTCGGGTTTTGGACTGGCTTCCTGGTGATCAACTTTAGCCAATGTGAATTCTTCAGTCCGCTGGTCGATGTCGGCTTTGCTCTGTTCTACATTCTCATATAAATCGGGAAAGGCGATTTCGATGCTGTAACAGCCTGCGGGCTGACTTCTGCCTCTGCAGGCCAGGATGTCGGGCGAGGTATTATTTATCTGAAAACCGTAGACGATGGAGGCAGTCGCGCATTCATGTACGGTAATGGTGTAACCGGAGGGGAACTTTGTTTTGGGGAACAAGCGGTGCGTCAGCATCATGAGCGAGTCGTGGTTAAAAACGAACTCATTTTCGAACGTGAGCAGAAACGTGCCTTCTGTAATCTCGGTAACAGGTAGTACACGTGAGGTTGAGTCACCCGCCTGCAGCAGCAACTGATGACCCATTTGACGGATAGTGACGTTCGCTTGCTTCGCCTGTAAGTCGCGGTCGGAACGTTTTGTGAAAGACGAGGCGATAAAAAAAAGGGCAAGCATCACGGTCCAGATAGCTATCGGGATCGGGATGCCGGATCGCACCACCAACCGGTGAGTGAAAAAGCCGGTAAAAGCAGAATTTACACGCATTTACATTTCTTTTTACAATTCATTTACAATGAGCGGCCACCTGGCTGCGTACGTTTGGATTGTGAAGTTAAAACAATTTTTGCTTATGCGACTTTACCAAAACAAACACCATACGATTATGAAACTACTCCGTCATTACCGCATCCTTTCAAGATCCCTTGTATTCCTGGTGGCATTCCTGGTCATGAGCTTCACAACAGACAAAGTCAATGTTGTTGCTCCGGCAAACGGTCAAACGATCATGATCTCGCTTTTGCTTGATACGAGCAACAGTATGGATGGTCTGATCGATCAGGCAAAATCGCAGTTGTGGAAAATTGTAAATGAAGTGGCTGCTGCCAAAAGCGGAGACGGCAAGCAGCCCAATATTAAGATTGCGCTGTATGAATACGGCAATGACGGGCTTTCGTCTGACGAAGGCTTTATTCGCCAGGTGAGTCCTTTAACCGAAGACCTTGATGTTATTTCAGAGAAATTATTTTCATTAACTACCAATGGCGGCAGTGAATTTTGCGGGCAGGTGATTAAAACTGCCTTGAATCAGTTGGCGTGGTCTGCCTCCAATGCTGATTTGAAAATGATTTTCATTGCGGGCAACGAACCATTTACGCTGGGAAGTATATCCTACGAGCTAGCCTGTGGTGCGGCAAAGGAAAAGGGAGTTGTGGTGAATACCATTTACTGTGGTGACTTTTATGAAGGAATCGCTTTGAGCTGGAAGCGTGGTGCGGACCTAACAGGCGGAACGTTTATGAGCATCGAACAAAACAGTCAGACGGTCTATGTGCCAACACCCTACGATAATCCGATTGCTGCGTTGAACGATAAACTTAACGCGACTTATGTTTACTACGGAGCGTCAGGTGAGTATAGGAAGGAACAACAACTAGTACAAGATAAAAATGCAGCGAGTTATGGTTTGGCCAATATAGCGGAGCGCAGCTTTTGCAAAAGCTCACACGCCTATAAGAACTCCAGTTGGGATCTGGTGGATGCAGCAAAAGACAATGAAAAAATAATCGCGGAAACCAAGTCAGACGACCTTCCCACAGAAATGCGCACCATGAGCATAGAGCAGCGCAAGGTATACATCGGGCAAAAATCGGAAGAGCGTACAAAGATTCAGGCCGAGATACAATCCCTGAATAAAAAACGACAGGAGTATATCTTTAACAATACCCCCCAAAGCAGCAAAGATAAAATGTTAGATGCCTCCATGATGAAAGCGATTAAGGAGCAGGGGCGTGCAAAGAATTTGAAATGGGCAGGCTGTTAGTTTAATGACAAAACCTGAATTCAATAGGAAGATCATCGCGAAAAAAAATAAACCAATTATAATTAACCCGTAATTTTAAACTAACTTATTATGCGTTTCCTACATCTGACCTTGTTGTATTTTATGCTGAATGCCTTTTCCTCTGATCCGGCTTTGGAATATCCACCGTCATCTCCGGCAAAGATTTCAAAATCCATCACAGCCAATCCGACCACAACACCTGATGTTGCACCGGAAGCAGCCAACATCATTCTCCAATCAAAAGATGGCGGACAGACATGGCAAGACATCAGCCGTGGTTTGCCTGAAAATAAACAGCCTGAAGGTTTTTTCGCAGGCGAGTCAGATGTCTATTTGCGTGTTAACAATGTAATGTATCGCAGTAAGAGTAATCTTAAAACTCCTGTTTGGGAAACGGAGAATGTTGATCCACGAAGTACTTCGATTGCTTTCAACCCTTCCGGAGTGATGGCCTACAATTATGACGGACAGGTTTATCAAAAAATGTCCGCTACGGGTCCCGATAGCTATCGGGACTGGTTGCCGATCTATCCCAATTTTAAAAAACATTTGATGCGAACTGTTTTTGAAACAGCTGACGGGACGATATTCTTAGGTTGCGATAGCGGTCTTTACAAATCTGTCGACAAGGGAAAAAGCTGGAAACAAGTACAAAATGAAGGCTGGGTTATGGATATGGTGGAGTCAGAAGGTGTTCTCATCGGGACAGGTCAAAAAGGCATCCTGCGTTCGACCGACAATGGTGAACACTGGGAATGGGTAATCAGCGAGGGTGGCGTGGGCATAGCTATTGAACATATCGATGGTGGATTTGCTGCTATCTCCTACAACGCAAGTACCAAATCCAGAAGGATACGCATTTCATTGGATAATGGAAAAACCTGGAAAGCCATTGATGAAGGACTTCAGCCTTCTTTGTCAATTTCATCGATCAAACAAATCGGCCCCTATTTGATATGTGGTCACCCGGATGGTATATTCCGGTCGTCTGATAGAGGCAAAACATGGAGCAGTGTACATGCCAGTGTTGATAACGCGGTTAAGATATTTATAAACTGGAATGGTGTTCTTTCCAATGATGATAGAAATGATGATAGAAAAGTATTTAAGATCTATGTTTCCGGCAATGTAGTGTACGCTGTGGCAGGAGCTGCGGGATGCTGAACGCGTTAGTCATGGCTTCAAGTCGCAAGCTTCAAGCTACAAGTTTGGAGTTACACGGATGAATATTCAGACATTGAAGTGCTCAGGCTTGAAGCTTGCAGCCAGCAAGTGTGAAAAAAAATAAAATAATGATGAGATCTGCCAGAACAATTAGTAACGCTGTTTTCCTTGGAGCCATTATTGTAACAGGCATCTTTAATGTCTCTTATGGACAAGCCAAAGTCGATAAACTCGATAAGCTAATAAGTGCATATACTGAATATGGAAAATTTAATGGATCTGTTCTGGTCGCTGAAAAAGGCAACGTTATTTACAAAAAGGGGTTTGGGTGGGCTGATATGGAATGGAGTATCCCCAACCAGCCTGACACTAAGCATCGATTAGGCTCCATCACGAAGCAATTCACTTCCATGTTGATCATGCAACTGGTTGAACAAGGTAAATTGAAATTAGATGTACCCATCTCCACCTGGCTTCCTGATTATCCTAAAAAAAACGGAGATGTGATTACGCTTCATCACCTGCTCACACACAGTTCGGGAATTCCGAATATGACTTCGTTTCCGAATTTCTTTAACATCATGCGTGATGCTCACACGCCCGCGCAGCTTGTGAATGGGTTCGCAGACTCCACGCTGCAATTCAAACCCGGAGAAAGAAATGCTTACAGCAATTCAGGCTATATACTATTAGGTTACATCATTGAAAAAGTAACCGGTAAATCGTACGAGCAGGTATTACAAGAGAACATTTTTATTCCGCTCAAAATGAATAATACCGGATATGATCATAATCGAACGTTGTTGAAGAACAGGGCTAACGGCTATGAAAAGAATGGAAGGAGTTATGTCAATGCAAATTTTATTGACATGTCAGTGCCCTACGCTGCGGGAGCATTGTATTCAACCGTAGAAGATCTGTATCTCTGGGATCAGGCATTGTATGGCAATCAACTGCTGCGGAAGGAAAACAGGGAGCTGTTGTTTACCAAACATATTCCGGCAGGCGGGGGACATTATGGTTATGGCTGGGACATTGATGAAATGCCCATAGGTAACACGGCAGAAAGAATAAACACAATCGGTCATGGAGGCGGAATAAACGGTTTTAATACACAGCTCACCCGAATCCCATCGGATAAATCATTCATTGTGTTATTGAATAACACAGGAGGTGCTCCTCTCAATGAAATGACGAATGCCATTGCTGCAATTATTTATGATAAACCCTACGACCTTCCTAAAAGATCGGTTGCTTATTCATTGGCCGACCGGATGGAGAAGGAGGGAATCCCGGCAACACTTGTCTATTACGATGAGATCAAAGGTTCCAGCGAATACTACCTGAATGAAAACGAAATGAACGGAACAGGCTACCAATTCCTGCAATCGGGCAAAGTGAACGAAGCAGCCGCCATTTTTAAACTCAATACAAAAGCGTTTCCCAAATCATCCAACGTTTATGATAGCTACGGAGAAGCACTCATGGCACTGGGAAACAAAACAGAGGCCCTCGAAAATTATAAGAAATCTGTAAAATTAAATCCGGGTAACGAAGGCGGTATAAAAATCTTAAAAGACAACGGCATCAAAACGGATGACCTGATCAAAAAAGTTCCAGTTGAATACCTGAAACTTTTGGAAGGTGAGTACCTGAACGCTGACAATAAAGAATGGAAGATCACATTTGATGTGGCGGAAGGTATCTTGTATGGCAATGACAGGGGCTACAGATATAAAGTACTTCCGGTTGGTGGGGAAGGTGAGTTTGTCAATCCGGATGATGGAGCTTCATTGGTTTTCGATACCAAAGACAAGAATGCAATAACGATGGTGCTTTTCGGAAGATTCAAGTTCCAGAAAGGTTATATGAAAGAAAAGTAATTTTTCACCTTGCTAAACGGAATAAAGGAATTGTATTTCGATCACGTTCCATTGCCACTCAAAAAATTCTTTTAACTCACTCTTGCTTAGAGTACCGTGCAACGTTGAGGATGTAAGATCTCATGAAATAGAGATGCCTCTGTGGTAAGCAGACAGATATTTCTTGTTTGCATCTATATCAAAAGTAAAATGAGTGCCCGGACACGAATCGAGTTCATTAAAGATAAGCTCAAGAGAAAGATTATTTGCAGATCCGCCAAACATCTGTACCAGTTCAAGAGATAGAAAAGAAATGAATTTTTCGTTCGCCATATTCTTAGTCGCGTTGCTGTCAAACCAATGTTCTGATCGTTTCAAAGTCATAGTCGAATAAATTACCGCCTTGTTATCTTCTACCCATTGCAGGTTTGCTTTTATCTGATCAAGATAAATATCGAGATCGCCCGGAGGGTTATCAATAACAAAAATCAACTTGACGCTCCGGTTCAGCAGTTTGCATTTCGAAGTATACGTGTTACGTTTCACATTTTCACCCTCCTTAGAGTCCGATCTTTCGTGATAGAAGTGAAAAAACTCTTCAGTGTGCACTGTAAAGTCAGATGATTTCAGCTTTGAGATTTGCATTCGAGTTGGGTGAATTCGCCAAGTTAGCAAATTGATTCACTAAACGAGCGTAAATATTAATATTTAGGCACAACACGTTCATCGGGCCCACGAACAAGGAAGAAAGAGAAGACAATGTTCCGAATAAGTCGAAATCCAAAAGTGGCAAATCTTGAGTATCGCCCCGAATAAATCCCGAATAGGCTTTTGATTATAATGATTTGATTATCGAATACTTATACTATTTATTAAAAAGTCTTCGCAGAATACTTTTTTCGAAAAGCTGAGGGGTTCATTCCAGTAAGTCGTTTAAATAACTTATTAAAGTAGGAGAGGCTTTCAAAACCCACTTCATAACATGCTTCCGATACAGTGACGTCATTCAGCAGAAGGGTTTTTGACTGAGTGATCCTGTATTGATTGACGAAATCGGTAAAAGTCATCCTGGTTTGCTTTTTAAAATACCGGCAAAACGATGGCGTGCTTAAGTGTACACTGGCAGCAACTGCATTCACATCGGGTGCATTATTGTAATTCGAATGGATGTATTTATAAATGGCACCCATACGAATCTTATCATCCAGGAAAAGTTTAACGCTGGTATCCTGTTCATTCAAAGCGGTGACTTCCTTCGAAGCGGAAAGGATCTGGAATATTTCTAACAGATTCAACAACTGATCGAAGTGTGAAAGAGCATGCATTTGTTCCAACATGGATACCACTATTTTCTTTGTTTTGCCATGGAATGACAAGCCCAGATTAGCCCGTTCGAATAGTTTCTCAATTGCTGCGAACTCTGGCGTTTGAATGAAGGCATCACCGAGGAAATGTTCTTTGAGCTGAACAACAACCTGGTAATATTCTGTTTCGATCCCATAGTCGAAGTTCAGGTGCGGAATGTTAGGACCTATTAAAACGAGATCACTTTCCATGAAACTTGAAATGTGCTGACCAACATGCCGGATGCCGTTACTCGCTTCGACATAGACCAATTCATATTCAGGATGATAATGCCAATAGAAGAAATTCTTCAGGCTCGGCTTGAAGAGTTTGAAGGACTGACCCGGATCCGGCAAGACAATCTCCTTTTGAATTTTCACGGCTTGTTTTTCCTCTAAGCTATAAAAAAACATAAAACAAAGGTCATTATGTTAATACAGAGCAAATAGTGGTCATTGGAAATGAAGAAGCAGTATGTGAAGACATTGACCTTTGATTCAAAAACAACTCTATGAAACAACAAACTATGGGTGCAGCAATGGGCACCACTCAGGCACATAAGGATATTCCCGGCAATCCATCTACTTCGAAAAGCAGCAAGGTAAGATTGAACGACCGCAGTAACGGACAACCGTTACGGGTACTCTCTGAAGACGACTGGAAATTCTGGATTAACGAAGGTTACATCGTCATCAAAAATGCTGTGCCCAAAGATCAGGTAGCACGCCTCGCTAATTTCCTCTGGGAATTCGAAGAGAAAGATCTCAACAACAGGGAGAGTTGGTACGCAGCTGCGCGTGCAGAAATGAAAATGAAAGAGCTTACCAATACGGGTATGGTGGAAGTATATAATCATCAGTACTTGTGGGATAACCGACAATCTCCAAAAGTTCACCAGGCATTTGCAGATATATGGGGAACCGAAAAACTATGGGTGACCATCGATCGTGCGAATTTGAATTTTCCTATGCGGCCAGGGCATGAGTATAAAGGTTTTATTCATTGGGATTATGATCCGGAAACGAAACCACAGAATGTTCAGGGAGTTCTTGCCCTTGCAGATCAGACAGATGAAAATATGGGAGGATTCCAGTGTATCCCTGAGCTCTTCAGAAGTTATGATACATGGAAGCTTACGCAGCCGGAAGACAGAGATCACTTCAAGCCCGATGTAACAGGATTTGAAACTGTAAAAGTACCGATGATGGCGGGAGATCTTTTAATATTCAACAGCAGCCAGCCACACGGAATCCGACCTAATAAGAGTGACAATAAAGTCCGGATGGCGCAGTACATCTCGATGATGCCGGCAGAGGAAGACAACGAAGAGTTGTTGAATTGGAGAATAACATCATGGAAAGAAAGGAAAGCGCCTGAAGGTTATGCTTTCCCTGGTGACCCGAGAAATTGGGAACAGACGAAGTATAAAACAGCAGAACTATCCTCACTGGGAAAGAAGCTGTTAGGTATTGACAAATGGTATTGATCATAGAACACACACCTTCTTCAACAATTCTGTTCTCAAAGTTAATATGCAGACTTTTTATTTCGCTGATATAAAACATCTGATAGTTCGTTGCGCATTTAAATGTTCTTTCGTAAAGAGCCAGTGACTTTTACTGATCGGCTTTGAAGTCAATAAAATTTCACGGCCAGGGGCCAGTCAAATTTCCGATTGGTATGCAATTATGAATAAAGGCCAGTGATTTTTTTCCCGATTGATACTTTACCGTTATTAATCAGCTGACTTACAACCTGGAAACGTCTCAATTGAACAAGAAAGTCATCAATTCCTAAACTTAGTCTCGATTAATTCTCTCACCATCTCATTTTTTGGAAATGAAATAGCTCGGCCAATATGATATCTTAATTCAGGTCTTAAAAGACATTTCATAAATAGATCGGTTGAATTCATTCGCATTTCGACTGGTTTTAACCGCATTTTGCTTTCATTATCTGGACGGTGAGTAAGCATCTTTAGTTTTTTATTATTTATGCTTTTTTACCTGGCCCGACTATGAAGTTATCTTCCCCCAAGGCACCACTAATTGTTTTATTCCTCACCACACTGCTCTCTGCTGGTTTGGGCCAGAATCTGGTATGGAAAATAGGAGAAGCCGATAACAATGCGCAGGATTTCGCCCTCGCACCGAATGACTATAGTAAATTTCTTGACCATGATTTTGGATGGGAGGACCGGTTCTTCCTGATAGGAAAATCACAACTCAGCAACGACTGGCCTTACATACTTCCCGGCCCAAAAGACAAGTGGGGAGGAACAGGTCCCACCTCTGGAATCCGTTCGCATGTACTCAATATTTTCTTTGGATTAGAAGGAAAACCGGTAGCAAGAACGTGGAAGTTAACACTCGATATCCTGGACAACCATCAGCAGTTTCCACCACTACTTAAGATTTCTGTCAATGGTAAGTCATGGAAGTATCGGCTCTCGCCAGGAGGAACACGTGTCCCCACATTGGATAGTCTTTCGAAAGCAAAGCAATACGTGATTGATGTTCCCATTGACAGTGAATGGCTTCAGGAGAATGGCAACCACATTGAACTTACTTCGCTGGAAGGCGGATGGCTGATGTTTGATCAGATTAAGCTGGAAAGCCCTGCCCCGGTAAAACTGCGTCAATACGAAAAAGTATATGTGCGTAGCATTGCTGCTGCAACCTATGAAGTGCAAGACAAAGGAAAAAAATATCAGCCACTACTGGTGGATGTCGAGTATCTCCAGCAGGAACCAACGCTGGAAGTAGTGGTAGACGATACATTAATACTAAGGAAACAAATGGTGTCGGGTCGTTACCAGTTGGAAGCGTTAATGAGCGCGGTGAGCCAAAAACGGGTTAGCAAGTATGAAATATTCCTGCAGGGTAAGGTCATCGAAAAAGGTACGGTAACACGTAGTCCGCAGAAACTCGTAACGCCTGCCGATTATGTAGATACAAAAATGGGTACTGCCCATTCGCGCTGGATGATTGCACCCGGACCGTGGATGCCTTTCGGTATGATGAAGATAAGTCCTGACAACCAACCCGCAGGCTGGATGGCAGGTTATGATCCTACGATAGAAAGCATCGGTGCCTTTTCTCATATTCATGAATGGACAATGGCAGGCCTCGGCATGATGGCAACCAACGGACCACTGAAAACAAAAGTGGGAGATAATCAGAATCCGGGCTACCGTTCATCCATTGACAAGTCTACGGAAGAAGCTCCACTGGGATATTATAAAGTCGTGTTGGAAGATTACAAAATAAAAGCTGAACTGACAGCGACAACACGTTGCAGTTTTCAGCGTTATACGTTTCCATCTGCCACCGATTCACGTATTCTGATTGACTTGCAGACCCCTGCAGAGTACAGGTATGAACTTAAAGAGATTGAAATAACTAAGGTAAGTGATTACCGCATTGAAGGCACAAGTCATCAACTTACGCCCAGTGCATGGGGTAAAGATGCCAGCCAGGAATACACTATCCATTTTGTCATCGAGTTTGATCAGCCTATTACTCGCAGTGGGACATGGGCCAATGATTCGGTGAAGACTTCCAATAGCCTGAAAGCAAAAGATATTGCGGACGCAGGCATGTATGTCGAATTTGATACACGTCAGAATACACAGGTACAGGTGCGCACTGGTATCTCTTATGTAAGCCTGGAAAACGCGCGCGCCAACCTGAAGGAAGAAATTATACAGCCCTTCAACTGGAGTTTTGATGCAGTAAGAGAAAATCAAAAGAAAGTGTGGAATGAATTATTGGGTCGTCTGGATATTACTGAGAACGACCGCAGGGAAAAGATACGTTTCTATACCAACATGTACAGAGCACTGTGCAGCCGCAATACGTTCAGCGACACCAACGGGCAATGGATTGATGCCACTGAGAAAATACAGCAGCTAAAAAGCAACGAGGTGGCTTTGGGTTGTGATGCATTCTGGAATACCTTCTGGAACTTAAATCAATTCTGGAATCTGGTGACACCGGAGTGGTCCTCACGATGGGTGAAATCACAACTAGCTATGTATGACGCTAACGGGTGGCTGGCAAAAGGTCCTGCGGGAATGGAATACATCCCGGTGATGGTTGCTGAACATGAAATACCACTCATCGTATCTGCCTACCAGATGGGCATTCGTGACTTCGATGCAAAAAAAGCATTTCAGGCTTCCTATAAAATGCAAACCACTTTACCTGCCAAAGTAGGAGGTGGGCTTGCGGGAAACGCAGACCTGGCCGCCTATCTCAAGCACCACTATGTCCCCTATGACAAGGGAAGGTTTTCCAACTCATTGGAATACGCCTACGATGACTACACGGTAGCACAGTTTGCCAAATCATTGAACTATAAAAAGGAATACGACCAGTTTAAGTTGAGAAGTGAGTACTGGAAGAACAGCATCGATAAGGAAACCGGTTTTGCACGACTGAAAGATGCAGAAGGGAAATGGCTCGCAGATTTTGATCCATTCAAGTCAGGTGCCAATGAACACTATGTGGAAGGCAATGCATGGCAGCTTACCTTTTTTGTTCCTCAGGATGTGCCCGGACTTGCAACCGCCATTGGCAAAGATCACTTCATCGACCGGCTGACATGGGGATTCAATGAAAGCAACAAACTGCGTTACAATGCACCCAATGATCAATATTGGGATTACCCGGTCATACAAGGCAACCAGCAATCTATGCACTTTGCTTTTCTCTTCAACTGGGTAAACCGTCCATGGCTCACGCAGCATTGGAGTCGCTCCATCATTGATCGCTATTATGGCTTCGGAGTAGCTAACGCTTATCTGGGTGATGAAGACCAGGGGCAGATGAGTGCGTGGTTTATCATGGCATCACTGGGGCTATTTCAGACTGATGGAGGCACGGGCAGTAAACCCATCTATGAAATCGGTAGCCCCTTATTTGAAAAAGTAACCATCGATCTGGGTAGTCAATATGGACGGGGAAAAACATTCACTATCGAAGCGATCAATACATCACGAAAGAACAGGTACATCCGTAAGGCCACATTGAACGGGAAAGAACTAAAGGACTGTTGGTTCTATGCCAGCGAATTACTCAAAGGAGGAAGCCTGGTGCTGGAAATGAGTGATGAGCCGAATACCACATGGGGTACACAAACACCACCGGTTTCAAAATGAAAACCTTAAGCACGCTTGCGATAAAAGGAAATAGATGGATAGGGATTGCGCTGATGATGGTTGCCTGCTCATGCTGTTTTGCCCAGTCTCAAAATCAACTACTGGCGAAACAGATCCTTTCCAGTAAAAGTTATAAATCCATCAAAGAACGTGCACTCATCGTGGTAAAGTCCGGGTTTAATGCCGGAGATGGCTATGGAGAAGTATGGATCCGTGACTACAACACATTTATCGAACTCTCGGCTGAAGTAGCTTCGCCAGAGGCACTGAAAGAAAATCTTTTAGTCTTCTTTCATTTGCAGGGCGTAGACGGAAATATTGCGGATGGGTTTATCCCTGTGGATAAGACAGGTGGTGGCTACACCTACATCTACTCCAAAACAGAGCCACGCTATGCAGGGCATAAAAACACCGTAGAAACTGATCAGGAATCTTCCCTCATCCAGGCGGTATACAAGTACATACATGCAACCAAAGATTCATCGGTTCTTTCCTTGATGATTGATAATAAATCCGTCAGCGTACGAATGGAAATGGCATTACAGTTTCTGATGGAAAATCGTTTTAGTAAAGAGTATGGCCTGATCTATGGCGCCACAACTGCTGACTGGGGTGATGTGCAGCCTGAACACAACTGGGGAGTATACCTGACCGATGATACGCATTATGCTATCGACATTTACGATAATGCAATGCTGTTAATTGCTTTAGATAATTTTATCGCCATGATTCCATCGGCACAGTCTAAATGGCAATCCGTTAGAAATAGTATCGCTCAGAAGACGATGGAATACCTATGGGATAAGAAAGAAAGGAAATTCATCCCGCATCGCTATATCAGTGATTCTCCTTTCCCTAAAACCTTTGACGAAAATAAAATCTATTACCACGGAGGGACTGCCGTTGCTATCGAGGCAGGATTGCTGGATAACAAAGACATAAAAGCGTCCCTTGCAAAAATGATCGCCAATGTAAAAGCCAGCGGAGCTCCAACCATTGGACTAACCTTATACCCTACCTATCCGGAAAACTTCTTTGCCAATAAAGGCATGTATCCCTATGGTTACCAGAATGGCGGAGACTGGGACTGGTTCGGTGGGCGCATGATCCAGCAACTGGTGCAGCATGGCTACATTAAAGAGGCCATCGATCAACTTCAACCCATGCTGGACAGGGCAGAAAAGAACAATGGATTTTTTGAATGGTATTCGCTCACCAATGAGCCAAAAGGTTCCGGTACATTTCGTGGTAGTGCCGGTGTACTCTACAATGCCATCGAGCGCCTGGAGATCTGGGCCAAAGAAAATCGATGAACGGAATTATTCCCATGAGATGGGGGAGACATTCAAGGAGTAGTGTTAGTAACTTTCGGATCTGTCAGTAATGGGAAAGGTGGAAAAGAAAAAGTTTAAAGTAGCCGTATTACTCGATGCATCCCGCGCGTATGACCGTGATGTATTAAAAGGCATCACTCATTTCAACAAGCTCTACGACCGGTTCATTTTTTTCTTTTATTCTCCCAAATACATTCATCCGGAAAATCAGTCACGACTGCTTCAGCGTCTTTCCGGATGGAAACCAGAAGGCATTATCTCCAGGGAGATGCCAGGCATAGACAAACTTCAGACATGGGAAGTGCCCTTAATTGTCTCACCCCATACCCACCTGTATGGGGGATGTATCAACCTGTGGGCAGATAATAAAAAAATTGGTGAACTGGCAGCAGACTACTTCTTAAACAAAGGATATAAAAATGTTGGATTGATTGGATTCAGGAAATTCCAATGGTCACAGGAGAGAGCAGAAGGATTCCAGGATAAAGTTGCCGCCTCGAATAGGGAGCAACATACCTTCCTGTTCGATGATCAGCAGATGTTTTGGGAAGATCTTCCTGCACTCCTTGCACAGTGGCTGAAGAACATTCCAAAACCCTGCGCTGTATTTTCTGTTACCGATGAACTGAATGTTCACTTGCTGGACGCTGCCAAAGAAGCGGACTATAAAGTTCCTGATGAACTGGCTATCCTGGGAGTAGACAATGATGAACTCCTTTGTGAAATGACAATGCCCACGTTATCCAGCATCGATCAGAACGCGTTGCATGCCGGGCTGGAAATTGCCAGGAAGCTTCTTCACTGGATGGATACTTCGCAGCGGCCAGAAGGTGATGTGGTCATACAACCTAGTTCCGTGATCGAACGTCATTCCACCAGTGCACTCGCCATCGAAGATGAACAGGTACGCAAAGCCCTGAACTACATTAATGTTCATGCACCAGACCATGACATTGACGTAAGTGACGTCATTACGTCCACTATTCATTCCCGAAGAATCCTGGAGAAAAAATTCAGTCAGCTTCTTGATTCCTCTATCCTTGAAGAAATCAAGAAGGTTAGAATAAAACGAATCAAGTACCTGCTCACCGAATCCGATCTTACCGCACAACAGATCGCCTATCACATGGGCTTCGGTAATCCGGATAACATCACACGCTATTTTAAGATGGCAACCGGCTACAAGCCCCTTGAGTACCGGAAAGAATTTCACCGTGATAAGAACCGATTGAAATAATCGCGCATGAACGTTTATTAAATTTCATCGCGTTCGCATTTGGAATGGTAATAGACGCAATCGGAAGAAGTTGTTCCCTCTGAGTGAACAACCTTCGTGAATAATTATTATTCACTCTAAACCCATTGCGATTATGCATAAACTGTACCACAAATGGATTTTGCTTGCATCGGTGTGCCTCTTACTACTCACACCAGTACATGCACAAAGTCAGATTGTATCCGGAGTAGTAACCGAAGAGAGTGGCATGCCACTTCCCGGAGTGAGTGTATTAGTGAAAGGAACATCCAACGGGACAACCACCGATGTGGATGGAAAGTTTTCAATCAGCACCACCGACACCAACGCAACGCTCGTGTTTGGTTTTATAGGGTACGTGACACAGGAAGTGGCGATCGCCAACCAGACTTTGCTCAGTATTACTTTGCAACAAGACGTGCGCACACTTTCTGAAGTAGTGGTCATTGGTTACGGAACACAAAAGCGTGCTGACGTTACCGGGGCGATTGCCTCAGTGGGGGCGGATAAATTAGCCGCACGACCTACCGTCAATGCACTGGATGCCATCGTTGGCCAGGTACCTGGACTTAACATTGCCAGCAATGGCGGACGTCCCGGTGGTGACTTGCGTATCAACATACGTGGTTTCAATTCGATCAACGCATCGAATTCGCCTCTGTTTGTTATCGATGGAATCGTAGGAGCGGACATCAATTTTATTAACCCTGCGGATATTGAATCCATGGATGTGCTGAAGGATGCCTCTGCTACTGCGATATACGGTGCACGTGGATCCAATGGTGTGATCATCGTCAACACCAAGAAAGCAAAAGCAGGTGATGTAGTTGTCAACTACTCCGGCACCGTTGGTGTAGATGTACTTGCAAGAAAAGTAGACGTACTCAACTCCGCAGAATACATGTCCAACCTGAAGGCAGGATATGAATTTGTACCCGGTCGTACCATGCCCAATTTTGCTAATGACTATCCTGAATTGTTCAATCCTGATGGCAGTCCTAAATATGATACCGACTGGCAGGATGAAGCCACCCGTACTGCACGTACTACACGTCATAGCTTAAGCATCAGTGGAGGAACAGAAAAATCAAGGACAGGAGTATCGCTGGGATTCCAGGATGTACAGGGAATCATGCTGGAAACCTATCATAAGAAATACAACGCAGGCCTTAACAATGAAGTGAAAATAAGACCATGGCTTACATTGAGTACCAATGTACTCTATAGCTATACCAGGCAAAATCGCATTGATGATTATGGAGTAGGAGCAAACACTGCGACACGCACCATGACTGAATTTCTTCCGATGTTACCCGTGAAGTATGCCAATGGAACTTACAGCCGACTCACTGACTTTCTCAACATGTTCCCTGTGGAAAACCCGGTGCGTGTGTTGAAAGAACTGCAAAAGGTTTCTACTGACAATCAGTTACTGGGAAATGTGGCCCTGCAGGTTAAGCTTGCACCTTCCTTGTTATTTAAAACTACGTTTGGTGTAGAATCGCGCAATTACAATGTAGACTTTTATTCCGGAAGAGAGCTGCTCGATCTTTCAGCATCACAAAAGGGAAGTGCTACTCGTTCGAGTCAGCGTATCCTGTTCTGGCAGTCAGAAAACTTCCTCAGCTACAGCAAGAATTTTGGTAATCACACCATCGATGCCATTGCCGGAGCCAGCTGGAGTAAATCAGTAGACCAAAGTTTTACTACTACCGTGACCGGATTTTCGGATGACGCATTTCAATACAACAACCTGGCATCGGGAACGGTCTTTAATGCAGGTAGCGGATATGTAGCCTGGAAACTTAATTCCTACTATGCACGTGCCAATTACAACTATGCAGATAAATATTTGTTTACCGCAACAGGGCGCTATGATGGTTCATCCAAGTTTGGTGCTGACAACCGTTTTGCATTTTTCCCCTCTGCTGCAGTGGGCTGGAGAATTTCCAATGAAGAGTTTCTGAAGACCTCACCAGTGGTGTCGGATCTTAAATTACGCTTCTCCACAGGGATAACAGGGAACTCGGAAATAGGCCCTTACGCTTCTCAGGGAACAACGGGTAACTATACAGTTACCTTCAACGAGACCCGTACACCCGGTATTGCCATGGGAGGAATTCCCAACCCTTCCCTGAAGTGGGAACGTACGACTCAGCATGACTTGGGTATGGATCTGGGTGTATACCAGGATAAAGTGCGACTCACGGCAGACTTATACCTGAAGCGTACCAAAGACCTTCTGCTGGCCAAGCCCATACCTTTTGTATCCGGATATGGAACAGTAACGGATAACATCGGTGAACTGGAAAATAAAGGTATAGAGCTTTCCTTGCAGACTAAGAACATTACCACGACTAACTTTCAATGGGCATCGGTATTGAACTATAGTGCCAACAGAAATAAGATCATTGCCCTGGGTGCCAACAACGAGGATATCTTCCCAGGCCCGAACTTCCTGGCCCAAACCAATATCCTGCGTGTGGGTGAATCAGTAGGTTCGTTCTGGGGCTATCGCAGGCTGGGAACCTATGGCACCGATGAAGTGGATGCAGCGGCTCGCTATGGCAAGAAACCCGGTGACCTCAAGCGCGAAGATGTGGATGACAGTGGCACCTTCAATGATAAGGACCGCCAGATCATTGGCCATGCCTATCCGAAGTTTGAGATGCTGTTCGGTAATACATTCTCTTTCCGTAACTGGGACCTGGCCGTTGACATACGCGCAGTATATGGAAATGATGTGCTCAACCTCACACACCATTCCATGGAAGATCGTATCTGGTATGCCAACTCGTATTCCTCTACGCTCGATGCGTGGACACCCGATCATCAGAATACAATGGTGGGAAAACTTCGCCTTGCACCTAACGATGGAACAGATACTACCATCGACTCCCGCTTTGTAGAAGACGGATCATTCATCCGCGGTCAGAACTTAACACTGGGATACCGCTTCGGGAAGCCATTGATGGAACGCATGGGCCTTTCGAGCGCACGACTGTATGTGAACGTGCAGAACTTCTTCCTGGTCTCCAACTATAAAGGATTCGATCCCGAAGTAAGTACGTACACACAAAGCTTTGCACAGGGGATTGAGTTTCACGGCTATCCTAAAACACGAAGCTTCAACCTGGGTCTGAACATCCAATTTTAATCCTGAACGAAAATGAAACGATATATAACAAGAATTGTGGCCGGTATTGTAGCAGTCACACTGATGGCCGGATGTGAATCCTGGTTGAATGAAACACCAAAGTCTTCACTGGTACAGGATAATTTTTATAAGAACGCTGAACATGCGGAAGTAGCGGTCAATGCGATCTATGCCTTTAACATCGGGCCCTATAGTGGCGCGGGTACGTATGGAGAAACTCCTTTTGCTATGATGGAAATGTCCACAGGACATTTTATCACAAAAATCGGACAGGCACAATATGCCATCGAATCAGGAAAGCTGGATGTTAAACCAGAGAGCCCCTACGTGTTAAACTACTGGCAGAATTCCTATCAGGGCATCGAAGCCGCTAATCTTGTTTTGGATAAGATCCCTGCGATCACCATGGATGAGACCCGCAAGAAGCAGCTGTTGGGTGAGGCACGCTTCTTCCGCGCCTACTATTACTTCAACTTAGTACGCCTTTTCGGTGACGTGCCAATGAAAACGAAGAGCACGACCTCACCACTCGATGGACAACTTGGTAAATCTACTGTAGCGGAAATATATAGTACCGTTATTGTTCCTGATCTGCTGGAAGCGGAGAAGTCAGGATTGGCGGATGTATCCGTAACCGATCGTGTTTCTTTAGGTGCAGTGAAAAGCCTGCTTGCTAAAGTATACCTGACGATGGCAGGCTTCCCGCTGAATCAAAATGACAAGTATGCTATGGCCCGTGATAAAGCGAAAGAAGTGATTGATGCCGGATGGTACACGTTGTTTCAAACCGATGCTTCCGGAACTTATTTTGATAAGATCAACAACGTGGAGTACGATTACACAGGAGAACAGATCTTCATGGCCAACTTTGCCACAGGCATACAGAACGCATATATCCCTGCCTACCTGACGCCACTTGAAGCCAACATCACCGCATCGATTGAATTTGGTGGCCTGTATCCGCATGCCTCGTTATTAGCTACCTATGATGTATTGGACAAACGCGCACAGGATCATGGCTACTATTACAACTCTCTCCAGGTGGGTGCCACTAACTATACATTTCCGTGGGCGATTTATAAACATTTTGACAAAAACATCATTACTACATCACCTCAGTCAGGGAAAGACTTTCCGATCTTACGTTACGCAGATGTATTACTCATTTATGCCGAAGCACAAAACGCTGCTGACGGTTCTCCGAATGCCGCTGCCTATACGGCCATCAACAGCATACGTACACGTGCCGGGGTAGCCGCATTGGCAGGACTTTCGCAAAGTGCCTTTAGCGAAGCCGTCTGGAAAGAGCGTGTATGGGAACTAAGCTCAGAGAACATTGTCTGGTTTGATATGGTGAGAACACGAAAAGCATTCAATACGACTACGAATGCTATTGTCGACCTGTTAAGCTATACCTTGCCTTCATCAGCCACTGCATTTAAAGAAAGAAACTTACTCTTCCCGATACCCAGCAGGGAAGTGCAGGCTTCTTCGTTACTTCAGAACACGGGATACTAATCTACAAAGAATAAAATCCTAAAGGTTGAAAACCAGGAGCAGTCGTTTCTGCTATGCCAAACGGCTGCTCCTCTTTTATTACTTTGCATAGCATTGATGGATAGAATCGAAATGAACGGCAACACAGCGCAATCACTACCTGCTACTCCTCCAACGAATACACTCTTCTATGTGATACGTGTTTCCAGTGTGGCCGCATTAGGTGGTTTGCTTTTTGGATATGACACGGCTGTAATAGCAGGTGCGATTGGTTTTTTACAGATTAAATTTCACCTCTCTCCCTCCATGGTCGGCTGGGTAGCCAGCAGTGCTATATGGGGATGCGTGCTTGGCGTGGTACTCGCAGGTAAACTAAGTGATCAGCTGGGGAGAAAGAAAGCACTCATTGCTACCGCATTTCTTTTTGGCATCTCAGGAATAGGCTCTGCTTTGCCTGATGACTTAACTACATTTATAATGGCACGCTTTGCCGGTGGTGTGGCCATAGGGGCAGTATCTGTTCTGGCACCGCTGTACTTATCGGAAATTGCTCCCTCGTCTATACGCGGAAGAATGGTAACACTTTATCAACTGGCCATTGTGCTTGGAATAAACCTGATCTATTTTGTCAATATGAAAATCGAAGCAACTGGTACGCAGGAGTGGAACATCGAATACGGCTGGAGATGGATGCTGGGGTCAGAAACCATTCCCGCTCTTCTGTTTCTCTTCTTACTCTTCCTGGTACCGGAAAGTCCCCGTTGGCTGATTGCAAAAAATCAGAACGATAAGGCCTTGGCGATACTGAAGAAAATGCACGGATCGCTTGCGGCCCATGCTATACAGGAAGAAGTAAAAACAACGCTGCATACCCAACAGGGAACCTGGAGCGAATTACTCTTACCACATTATCGTACACCACTGATTATCGGAATCGTACTCGCCTTGTTTTCGCAGATTACCGGAATCAACGCGATCATCTACTATGCACCTGAAATATTGAAAAGTACGGGCATAGGTACAGACTCTGCATTAACACAAACCTTTATCATTGGTATTGTCAATTCCCTTTTCACACTGGTCGCGTTGTGGCTGGTAGATTTGAAAGGGAGAAGAATACTATTGATCTGGGGTGTATCCGGAATGGTGATCTGTCTGCTCGGTACCACAGTGTGTTTTTATTTCAACTGGACTACCGGGCCGTGGCTGCTGATTTTTATCCTGGGGTACATCGCTTCATTCGCATCATCTCTGGGACCTATCCCATGGATCATCATATCCGAGATATTTCCGACACAAACACGTGGAATCGCGATGGCAATAGCAACGTTAGTCTTGTGGCTGGGAGTGATCGCAGTAACTCAATTAACACCCATGCTATTGCAGAGCGCAGGTGGAGCTACATTGTTCTTCTTGTTTTTACTCAACAGCATTTTTTTATTATTCTTTAGCTGGATGAAAATCCCCGAAACAAAAAACCTTTCTCTCGAAGCCATTGAGAAGGGTTGGACAAACAGATAACGAACAAAAATACATTTCATTTTACATACATGAGCGGGCACAGAGCGGACAAGGTAGGAATTGTCATCGACATGGGCGGAACGATGATCAAGATTGGCATCGTAAGGGAAGGCATTCTGTTGTCCAACACCAGCCTGATCGCAGGCAATCATTCCAGCCTGAAGGAGAGACTCAACGAAATTGGTGATGTAGTGGATGAGCTGCTCTCGGGGAAAGCATATCAGCCCATTGGTGTAGGTATTGCATTTCCAGGCATTGTTAATAGTAGTTCAGGAAAGATCTTATCACGTTACGTTAAATATCCTGACGCGCAGGAAATCAACTTGCCCGAGTGGGCGATGAATCGATGGAGCCTGCCTTTGGTTATTGAAAATGATGCACGGGCAGCGCTGGTAGGGGAGTGGAAATATGGCGCAGGTAAAGGCAATGATAATCTTGTACTCGTAACACTGGGTACCGGCTTTGGCAGTGCGGTCATGATCGATGGGAAACTACTGCGGGGCAAAAATCACCTGGCAGGAAACCTTGGTGGTCACATGACCATTAACTTAAGTGGAAGACAATGCAACTGTGGCAACATCGGATGCCTGGAAACCGAATGTTCTTCATGGGCCATCGGCAACTACGTACGAAATCTTTCCGGGTATGAAAAAAATCAGTTCAAGGATCAGGAAATCAGTTTTAAGAATATTTTTAAAGCCAGTGCAGAAGGGAATGAATTCATGAGCAATGTCGTTGAACATTGTCTCAAAGCATGGTCGCTTGGAATCATTTCATTGATCCACGCCTACGATCCTGACCTGGTAATTATCGGGGGAGGAGTGATGAAGAGTGAAGCAATGATCCTGCCGTATGTAAAGAAGATGGTAGCACAGCACTCGTGGGTGAAAGAAGAAACATTACTTATACATACTGCATGTGAAATTGAATTTGCCGGACTGCTGGGTATGTATCACCTGTTAGAACAAAAGAATAATCAAGTATAGCCACAACGCACGTGAACCCAGAGATAAGAAAGACAAGTCAGTACGAGTTACCGGTAAGAAAATCCGAAGCGGTTGATGGGTATGATGTTTATCCGGTGCATTCCATTGGTGACAATAAAATTCAAAGCAGTTACCATTCCCTTGCTGCAAGGCTGCCTGAGAAAGGTGTTGTTAAGCTGGATGGATATGTGGGAATACTTTTTGAAGAAGTTCGCAGGGGACTGACTCAGGCGCTGGAAGAATTAAATATAGACGCACACTGGATCACCATGGAGGATGCACTTCTTCCCAATGACCAGGTACAACAACGTATTGCTCCCTACCTGGGTGGTGATGATCCCATCTTTGGGAAAGTGTGCCCGCTTTCATTGAATGATTTTTTTGATACGCGAAAATTAAAGGAGATCAGTAGCGCCACGACAACTCAACTCACCATTTATTATGGAAGTGGTGCTGCATTAGTGCCTGGAGATGGAACACTCGTCTACTTTGATATCGCCAAGAATGAAATTCAGTTTCGCGCACGTGCAGGTACTGTGCATAATATCGGTGCAAGAGAAAAAGAGGATTCAAAGCGTATGTACAAACACTTTTACTTTGTAGACTGGATCGTGTTGAATCGTCATCTGAAATCGATCATTAATGACATTGATATTTTTGTCGATGGCCAACGTTCGGATGAAATCACATGGATAGCAGGTGAGGAGTGGAGAAAGGAAATACAAAAGCTTCCACTACGACCAATCCGTGTACGGCCATGGTTTGAACCCGGTATATGGGGAGGAACGTGGATAAAAGAACACATTGACGGGCTGGAGACTAACGTTATCAACTACGCGTGGTCTTTTGAATTGATTACACCGGAGAACGGGGTCGTGTTGGAAAGTAACGGACTAATGTTGGAAACCTCCTTTGATGCACTCATGTATCTTGCAGGTGGTGATGTATTGGGCGTTGATGCAAAAAAGTATGGAGACGTATTTCCGATACGTTTTGACTTCCTGGATACTTTTAATGGAGCAAACCTTTCGGTGCAATGTCATCCGAAAAAAGAATACATGCTCGCTCATTTCGGAGAGCCCATCACACAGGAAGAAACCTACTACATACTTGACCGGCAAAAAGACGCGACCGTCTTCCTGGGCCTTCAGCAAGGTGTCACAAAAGAAAAATTAAAGTCTGCTCTGGAACATAGCTTCCTGCATAAGGAGCCCATAGCTATTGAGCAAATTGTACAGTCTTTTCCTGCTGAGAAACATGCACTCTATCTGATACCGCCAGGCACGATACATGCTTCAGGAAAGGATACGTTGGTGCTGGAAATCAGCGCTACTCCTTACATCTATACATTCAAACTCTATGATTGGTTGAGACTGGATCTGGATGGCAAACCAAGGCCGCTCAACATTGATCGTGGGATGGAAAATATTGAGTTGAGTTACTCCGGAAACTATGTGCCTGAAAAACTGATCGCGCATCCCGTTGTGCTGGACAATACTGCTAATTATGATCTGGTTCACTTACCAACCCACAAGGAACACTTATACGATGTGCATCGCTATCGTTTAATTAATGAAGTGGAAGTCAGAACAAACAATAAAGTACACGTCCTGAGTTTAGTTGAAGGTACTCATATCGAAATCATCATTGATGGCAATAGTTTCCGTTATGCTTATGCCGAAACGGTGATCATACCGGCACGTGTTAACAATTATACGATTCGTAACGCAGATAAAACACCAGCACTGGTTATCAAAGCGTTTATAAAATAAATGAGTATTGGTTTGGGTTAGTTGGAAAGACCGCGTAAGATTTACGCGGTTCTTTTTATAGCTGCAAAGTTAGGAATCGTTACTCCCATATCTACTAAGTAGAAGAGTTCTGTCAATTTCCGGAAAAGCCTTATCTGTAAAGTCAATGAAACGGGTGACAGCTACTTAATATCTGGAGATTCCCTGGTGGTTAATTGCACCCTTGGTTCACTTCCTTTGCTTTTAATTGCGGAACCCCATTTTTCAAAAATGCCTACAAGCGTTTCAAACTTCACCGGTTTGCTGATGTAATCATCCATTCCGGCTTTCATACATTCTTCACGATCGCCCTGCATGGCATTGGCTGTCATGGAAATAATAACGGGCTGATGATATTGCTTTTGACGAATCAAACGGGTTGCCTCCAGACCATCCATCTCCGGCATCTGCACATCCATGAGGATCACATCATAAAACTGTTCGTCAAATTTTTCTACTACCTCCAGCCCATTCCGGGCTATTTCAATTTGCTGATAGCCTAACTTGTTAAGTACACGAATGATGAGCTTTTGGTTGGTTGGGTTATCCTCTGCGATAAGTATGCGAAGCGGATAGTGTTTTGCAAAGTCTGCCGACAATACTTGTTTCGACTTTTGCTCTTCCGAAGGTACACTCTCACCTTCCGGACGGAACACCGCGTGAAGCACCCGTCTGAACTGCTGTTGCTTCACCGGTTTGTTCAAGACTGCTGAGAACAAGCCGGGATGTTTCTTTTTACTTTCATCGCCAATGGAGCTCAGTAGAATAACAGGAATGGGAACATGCTCTGCCTTGATCTGTTGGGTTAACTGCACACCATCCATGTCTGGCATTTGCATGTCGGTAA